>Ga0207643_10000068_pt1 | contig 69282 bp, 56 predicted proteins | sample KBSMisM62_FD_184313 | JGI IMG/M metagenome (GOLD analysis project Ga0207643, IMG submission 184313) | Miscanthus rhizosphere microbial communities from Kellogg Biological Station, Michigan, USA - KBS Miscanthus M6-2 (SPAdes) (version 2) | ecosystem: Host-associated > Plants > Roots >... | reverse complement strand
CGATACCGTTTGGATCATTGCGGTTCATAGAATAAACGAGGTGCATCGTCGGTGCCGCTCGCGCCGCGCATCAAAACACGTCAGAATCAAAAGATCCTGGCGCCAGGACGAGGAAAGCGTTGGAGAAAGCGACCGCCCTGACGGGTCGCGAGTACGCAGGAACTTGACAGGCCGTACCTGGACCTTAGACGTAGAAACTGGGCCTTGGTACCTGCTACCGAGTACCGAGGACCGAGGACCTAGTACTTTTAGTACCTTTGACTTAACTTTTGACCTTTGACTTTTGACCTTTGACCTGCGTGCTGTCCCCAGAAATCATTAAAGAAAAAGCCAGAGAGTTGGGCTTTGATTTGTGTGGCGTCGCTGCAACGGAAGCATACCCAGAGCTGTCCTTCTTGGAAGAGTGGCTCGACCGAGGGTACGCAGGCGAGATGACGTGGATGTCGCGTACTGGCGACCGTCGCGCTGATGTTCGCAACGTTGTGCCAGGTGCCCGCAGCGTCATCGTGACCGCGACGCTGTACAACACCGATCGCCCGTACGCCAACGAACTGCCACCTGAGATTGCACGCGTCTCCCGATATGCGTGGGGTGATGACTATCACACGGTGATCAAGTCGAGACTCGATGCCCTGCTCGATTGGATGCACGCGACGACCGACGTGCCATTCGACGCGCGAGCCTACGTCGACACGGGTCCCGTTCAAGAGCGCGTCTACGCGCAATACGCCGGAATCGGATGGATCGGAAAGAACACGTGCCTGATCAATCGCGAGATCGGATCGTGGCTGTTCCTTGGCGAGATCATTTGCACCTTGCCGCTCGAGCCTGATGCGCAAGGGCTCGAGCAGTGCGGCAGTTGCACGCGTTGCCTCGAGGCGTGTCCGACCGGCGCGCTGGTCGAGCCCGCTGTGCTCGATTCCAATCGCTGCCTTTCGTACCTGACCATCGAGCTGCGATCGTCGATTCCCGAGGCGGATCGCGCATCAATTGGTGGCCATGTGTACGGGTGTGACATCTGCCAGGAGGTCTGTCCGTACAACCAGCCTGCGCCCACGTCGTCCGATGCGCCATGGCAACCGCGCGAGGGTCTCGACCTGCCTCGCCTCGTCGACCTCTGGCGACAGTCGGACGCCGGCCTTCGGCGCATGGTGAAGGGAAGCGCGATGACACGCGCGAAGCTGGCCGGCCTCCGGCGGAATATCGCGGTCGCAATCGGCAACAGCGCCGATCCGCAGGCGATTACGGCTCTGCAAGAAGAGGGAGACGATCGAGCCTCGACGCAGGACCCGCTCGTGCGTGAACATATCGCGTGGGCCATCGAGCAGCGTCGAACCACAGAGTAAAGTGCCGCGGGGCAGCACGAGGTATGCGGGCGGTGGCCCGCAGGCCGTAGCCCGTATATCATCAGATCGACATTTTTGGAGGAGGACATGGCCCGACGCACAGGAATGTGGTCCATTGCGGTCGTGATCGCGATGGTCGCACCCGCGCTCGCGCACCACTCGTTTGCCGTCTACGACCACACGCGGACGATCACGATTAGCGGCACCGTCACCAGATTTCAGTGGACGAATCCGCACGGATTCATCGAGATGGATGTTCCGCAGAGCGATGGCTCGGTCAAGCATTACAGCGTCGAGCTGACCAGCATCAACATGATGCAGCGCGTCGGCTGGCGATCGAACATGATCAAGCCAGGAGACAAGGTGCAGGTCGTAGGGGCGCCCCTCCTGAGCGGCGAACCGGTCGCGCTCGGGCTTGAAGTGGTCTTGGCCGATGGAAAAACGATGGGCCTGCCAGTGCCGGCGATTGGCAGCTTCAAGCGCTCGGAAACGCAGTGACGGTCATGCGCGCGCTCAACGCGTTCGTGGTCGCGAGCGGACTGATCATTGCGGCGCAAACGATCATTGCGCAGTCACAAACGGCTCCGGACATCACCGGCTCGTGGCAACGCCAGGGGTTCACCGTCGGAGTGAAGCCCACCGGCCAGGCGACGCCAGCCGCCCCAGCGGCAGCGCCTCCGCCGCCACTCAAGCCGGCCTATCTCAAGGAGTGGCAGGATCGGCTGAAGGTGATCCGTGAGGCCGCCGCGAAGGGACAGCCGATCGCCACGAATGCTGTCGCGTGCCTCCCCGATGGAATGCCGGGGATGATGACGGCCACGTTTCCGTTGGAGATCCTGCAGAGCCGCGGACAGATCACCATCATCGAGGAGGCGTATACGCAGGTTCGTCGCATCCTGCTGGACCGGCCACAGAAAGCGGTCGACGATATCGAACCGGGCTTCTACGGTCATTCCGTCGGACACTGGGACGGCGACACGCTCGTCGTCGACACCATCGGCGTGAAGGAGAACGTGCGCTACCAGAACGTGCCGCACTCGAAGGACATGCGCATCTCAGAGCGCATGCGGCTGGTCGCGCCTGACACGCTCTGGAATGAGATCACCATCACGGACCCGACCGCTCTCGAAAAGCCGTGGACCTTTACATTCGCGTATCAGCGGATGAAGGACTACACGCTGCTCGAGTACATCTGCGAGGACAATCGGGAATTTTCCGACGATCAAGGACGACAGAAGATTCGTGTCGATCCGGCGCCACGCTGAAAAAGCGACAACCGGAGCCGAAGTCACAAGCCGAAAGCCGGAGCCAAGAGTAAAATGGAGATATGGCCGGCACCGCCCCGCTTCTCCTCCTCTCGATGCCCCAGATGGCGGATCCGAATTTCGCCAGGACCGTCGTGCTGCTGTGCGATTACACGGCTGAAGACGGTGCCTTCGGGCTCGTCGTCAATCGTCAGATGAACGAGCCCGCCTGTGAGATTGTCCGCACCGAGCCACCCGTTCGGGTCGATCCCGATTTGCGCCTCTGGATCGGCGGTCCAGTCGATCCTCAAAGCACGTGGGTGCTCATGGCGGAGGCTCAGGGTCCTGATGAGGAGCAGCGGGAGATCGTTCCGGGCCTGTTGCTCTCCGTGTCGCGATCCCTGACCTTGCAATTACTCCAGGAACCACCCTCGACCCGCACGAAGGTCGTCGTGGGATACGCGGGCTGGAGTCCGGGGCAGCTCGAGAACGAAATTGCCTCCTCCTCATGGCTGACCACGAACGTGGATCCCGGACTCATCTTCGGAGTGCCACCCGATCAGATGTGGGAAGAAGCCATCCGACGCCTGGGCGCCGATCCCGCCAACCTGCAGACAAGTTCCGGAGTGCACTAGTCGCCGCGCGGGTTGGAGCCGCGCCAACGCCTTTATGAAGAACACTACGCTTCTACTTGCGGCCATGGCGAGCATCGCCTGCGGGACAATGAGCTGCAGTAGAGAGACGCCACAACCAGCCGTGCAGACAACTCAGACGACAACCGATCCTGAAACGCAGAAGCTGCAGACCATGGCGGCGCGCTTCGCGCCGGTCGATCTCACCGCTGACGTCAGCAAACTGCCGGAGAACGAACGTCAGGCGCTGGGCAAGCTCGTCGCCGCGGCAAGGATTTTCGACGCGCTGTTTCTGCGGCAGGTCTGGGAGGGCAACGAGACGATGCTGCTCGACCTGGCGCGGGACGACTCGCCGCTCGGCCGGGCGCGGCGTCATTACTTCCTGATCAACAAAGGTCCGTGGTCGAGGCTCGACGAGAACCAGCCATTCATTCCGGGCGCTCCGAAAAAGCCGGAAGAGGCAAACTTCTATCCGGCGGGTGCGACGAAGGCTGAGGTCGAGGCATGGTTCAAGACGCTGAGTCCCGCCGAGCGGACGCGCGCCACGGGCTTCTTCACGACGATCCGCCGCGGACCTGACGGCAAGTTGAGCGCCGTGCCGTACAGCCTCGAGTATCAGCCCGAGGTCGCTCGTGCAGCCGCGCTGCTTCGCGAGGCGGCGGCGCTCACGACGCAACCGACACTCAGGAGTTATCTCGAGAAACGCGCCGTCGCGCTCCTCAGTAACGACTACTTCGACAGCGACGTCGCCTGGATGGAGCTCGACGCGAGCATCGAGCCGACCATTGGCCCGTACGAGGTGTACGAGGACGAATGGTTCAATTACAAGGCGGCGTTCGAGGCATTCATCACGCTCCGCGACGATGTCGAGACCGAAAAGCTGATGCGGTTTGGATCCGAGCTTCAGGAGATCGAGGACAACCTGCCGATCGATCCCAAGTATCGCAATCCCAAGCTGGGCGCGCTTGCACCGATTCGTGTCGTCAACACCGTCTTCTCGTCGGGCGATGGCAATCGCGGCGTTCAGACCGCGGCGTTCAATCTGCCTAACGACGAGCGCGTGATCGCTGAAAAAGGCTCGAAGCGCGTAATGCTGAAGAACAACCAGGAAGCGAAGTTCCGGACGGTACTCCAGCCCATCGCCCAGGTTGCGCTCGCCTCCGACGATCGGCAGCACGTGTCGTTCGATGCGTTCTTCACGCACATCCTGATGCACGAACTGATGCACGGCCTCGGCCCGCACAACATCACCGTTGGCGGCCGCGCGACCACGGTGCGGCAGGAGTTCAAGGAGAGCTACAGCACAATCGAAGAGGCCAAGGCCGACATCTCAGGCCTGTTCGCGCTGCAGTACCTGGTCGATCATCAGAAGCTCGACAAGTCTCTCGACCAGACGATGTACGTCACGTACCTGGCGTCGATGTTCCGGTCGATTCGTTTCGGGATCACCGAGGCGCACGGGCGCGGAGTTGCCATCCAGCTCAACTACTTCCTCGACCACGGGGGCGTGACCGTCGCTCAGGACGGTACGTTCGCCGTCAACCCGGAACGCATCAAGCAGAACGTCGTCGATCTCACCCGCGACTTCATGACGATGCAGGCGGTGGGGGATTACGCGGCGGCCAAGCAGATGCTCGAGAAGATGGCGGTCGTGCGTCCGCAGACCCAGGCTGTCCTCGACAGGCTCAAGGGCGTTCCTGTCGATATCGAACCGCGATTTGTCACGGCGGAACAGCTGCTCTCAACTCCCAAGACGCCAGCTCCCAACTCCCAATAGCTAACGCCCAACGACCAACTCCCAATCGGGCTTCGTGTGAACGCCTCAGGCGTGGCGACGTGCCCGGAAAATCGGGAGTTGGGAGTTGGGAATTGGAAGTTAAGGGAAATCGAAAATTGGAAGTTAAGGGGAACCGACTCCCGCTATAATTCCCCCGCTCAAAGGAGGCTCCCGTGCGCAAGATGCTGACGAACGGCAGGTTTGTCCTCGTCCTGGTCGTGCTCACCGCGGCTGGTTTGCTCGTGGCGCGGGAGCTCGCAGGTCAAAACCGGAACGGCACGCAGGCACCGTACTTCGAGGTGGATCCTCTGTGGCCGAAGCCGATGCCCAATCACTGGGTCCTCGGATCGACGATCGGCGTCTCGGTCGACGAGCGCGATCACGTCTGGATCATTCATCGCGGATCCGCCACGCTCGGCAACAACGAAAAAGGGCTCGAGCTGAAACCGCCGACCGGTGAGTGCTGTGCCGCTGCGCCGCCGGTACTGGAGTTCGACGCGGAAGGGAATCTGGTCGGGCACTGGGGCGGTCCTGGCGAGGGATACGAGTGGCCAGCGTCGAACCACGGCATCACGATCGATCACAAAGGCAACGTGTGGATCGGTGGCAACGGCGATCAGGATTCGCAGGTGCTGAAGTTCACGAGAGACGGCAAGTTCCTGCTTCAGGTCGGGAAGTCGGGTGCCCGCAAGGGACCGAACAACGAAAAAGGACAGCCGACCTTCGTCGGTGGCAGCAACGATCCGGTCTCATTCGGCCGCGTCGCGAAGATCTTCATCGATCCCACCGCCAACGAGGCGTACCTCGCCGACGGCTACTTGAACAAGCGCGTCGCCATCATCGATGCCGACACCGGCAAGCTGAAACGGTATTGGGGCGCGTACGGCAACAAGCCTGACGACACACCGCTTGGCCCCTACAAGCCCGAAGCGCCGCCGGCGCAGCAGTTCCGCAACCCCGTGCACTGTGCAGATCTCTCGAAGGACGGATTGGTCTACGTGTGCGATCGGCAGAACGATCGGCTGCAGGTCTTCACGAAGGAAGGCAAGTTCGTCAAGGAACAGTTCTACGCGAAGAACAGTCTGAGCGAAGGCTCGGTCTGGGATGTGGCGTTCTCGAAGGACGCGGCGCAGACCTACATCTTCCTCGCCGACGGACGCAACATGAAGATTCGGGTGCTGCGACGGGATACGCTCGAGGAGCTCACGAGCTTCGGCGATGGTGGCCGCCAGCCCGGGCAGTTCTACGCCGTGCACAGCATCGCCACCGATTCGAAGGGCAATCTCTACACAACCGAGACCTACGAGGGGAAGCGCGTTCAGAAGTTCTCCTACAAGGGACTCAAGTCCGTAGCGAAGCGAGAACAGGGGACGGTGTGGCCTCGATGAACAAACGAACGAAGACAACGCTCGAGATCCTGGTTGTCGTTGGGATAATGGTCGCGGCTCCCCTGGAGCCGCCTCCTCTCAACGTCGTGCCGGCACTTTCGGCGCAGACATCAGCTCCTGCGGGCGAGTGGCGTACTTACGGCGCCACTCTTTCCAGCCATCGTTATTCGCCACTCGATCAGATCAATGCCGGCAACTTCGGCACGCTCGAAGTCGCGTGGCGATTCAAGACAGACAACCTGGGTCCGCGTCCGGAGTTCAATTTCCAGTCGACGCCGCTCATGGTCGGTGGCGTGCTGTATACGACGGCAGGCTCCCGCCGCGCCGTCGTGGCGCTCGATGCGACAACGGGTGAAATGAAGTGGATGAGCAGCCTCGACGAAGGCAAGCGCGGGCAGGAAGCGCCGCGTCAATTGTCGGGGCGCGGGCTGGCGTACTGGTCAGACGGCCGCTCCGCTCGAATCATCTACGTCACACCCGGCTACGAGATGATCGCGCTCGACGCGCAGACCGGCCAGCGCATCGCCTCGTTCGGCAAAAGCGGCATCGTCGACCTGAAGCAGGAAGACGATCAGGAAATGGATCCGATCACGGGCGACATCGGACTTCATGCCGCACCGATCATCGTGAAAGACACCGTCATCATCGGCGCTGCGCACACCGAGGGAAGCCGCCCTGTCAGCCGTCGCAATGACAAGGGCTATGTGCGCGGCTACGACGTCCGGACGGGAAAGCGGCTGTGGATCTTCCACACGATCCCACGCGCTGGTGAGATGGGATACGACACGTGGGAGCAGGGTTCAGAGGAGTACACGGGGAACAACGGCGTCTGGGGGCAGATGAGCGCCGACGAGGAACTCGGCCTCGTGTTCCTGCCGACGGAGATGCCAACCGGCGACTACTACGGTGGACATCGTCCGGGCAAGAACCTGTTCAGCGACAGCCTCGTTGCAGTGGATCTCAAGACCGGCAAGCGCAAGTGGCATTACCAGTTCATCGAGCACGACATCTGGGACTGGGACATCCCGTGCGCGCCGATCATCGCCGATGTCACGATCGATGGTCGGATGCGGAAGATCATCGCGCAGCCAACGAAGCAGGGATGGCTCTACGTTTTCGATCGTGTCACCGGTGAACCGATCTGGCCCTTCGAGGAGCGCAAGGTCGAGGCGTCCGACGTTCCGATGGAGAAGACGAATCCGACGCAGAAATTCGTCGTCAAGCCTCCAGCATATGAAAAACAGGGCGTCGCGATCGATGACCTGATCGACTTCACGCCGGCGCTTCGCGCTGAAGCCGTGAAGCTCGTCTCACGTTTCAAGATCGGACCCATCTTCACGCCTCCCGTCGTCAGCAAGTTCGACGGTCCTCTTGGAACGCTGATGTTGCCGGCGGCGACCGGCGGTGCCAACTGGCAGGGCGGTTCCTTCGATCCCGAAACTGGCGTCTTCTACATCTTCACCAACACCGAGGTTACCCCGCTCGGGCTCGTGCCAGGGAAAGATCGTCCCGGCGAGCCATCGGATATGGCGTTTGTTCGAGGACAGGCGAAGGATCCCGCCAATCCGAAGGCCGCTGATATCCCGACAACGGTGCAGGGGCTGCCGCTGATCAAGCCGCCATATGGTCGTATCACGGCGATCGATCTGAAGCAGGGCACCTTGATGTGGCAGATCGCGCACGGTGAGACGCCGGATAACGTACGGAACCATCCGCTGCTCAAGGGACTCACGATTCCCAGAACCGGACGGCAGGGGCGCATCGGGACGCTCGTCACAAAGACGCTGCTCATCGCCGGTGAAGGAGGCTTCTTCACGCTTCCTGATGGGCGACGCGGCGCGATGCTGCGCGCATACAACAAGAGCACGGGGCAGGAAGTCGGTTCGGTCTACATGCCGGCGCCGCAGACCGGATCGCCGATGACCTACTCACTTAACGGCCAGCAGTACATCGTCGTGGCGATCAGTGGACCGGGCTTCCCGGGTGAGCTGATTGCGTACAAATTGCCAAAAAGCTAACCACGAAGAACACGAAGCTCCGGTCACAAAGAACACGAAGATTTGAACAGGTCACGAGGAACGCGGGTTGCGGAATGTTTTGAAAATCAGGGTCTGCGTGTTCTTCGTACTCTTCGTGGCCTTCGTGGTTTCGCAGTTCGTGGCAACCGCGCAGCAGGAAAGGACATTTCCCGCGCCTGCAGTCGGTGTCTCGTCCGCGGGACTGCGTCAGACGTTCGCCAACTACTGGCAGTGGCGGCTGGCGGATCGACCGGAGCTGGCTACCAGCGTTGGACGTTCCGAGCACAACGATCGATGGACCGACTGGTCGAAGGGCGCGCGCGAGCGTCGTCGTGCGGCACGCCAGGAATTTCTCCAGCAGGTGATTTACGTCAGCCCCGGGAACCTCACGCTTGGTGAACACCTGAGCGCAGATCTTCTCGAATACGAGCTGCGCATGGCGCTCGAGGTCGAGACGTATGCGGATTTCATCGAGCGCATCTCGCAAGTCGACGGTCTCCATAACGAGGTGTTTCAGGCGATCGATGCGATGCCAGCGCGGACCGTCCGCGATTACGAGAACATCATCGCCAGGCTGCGCGCACTCCCGACCTACATCGACCAGTCGACCGAGCTCGTTCGTGAGCAATTGGCTGCGGGCCTGGCGCAGCCAGCGATTGTCGTCAACCTGATGCTCGACCAGGTGGTGGCGCAGAGCAGCGCTCCCGCGGACCAGTCGCCGCTGCTCGCGGCGTTCAAGACGTTCCCGTCTCAGATTCCGGCTGACGAGCAGAGTCGCCTTCGTCGCGAGGCGCGCTCGGCCTACGAGCAGTCGTTCGTACCGAGTTGGAAGCGGCTCGAGCGCTTTCTGCGCGATGACTATGTCAAACGCGCACGGCCGCAGGTGGGCGTTGGAACGCTGCCGGACGGCGCGCGCGCCTACGCCGCGCTGATTCGCTATGCCACGACGACGAGGATGGCGGCGAGTGAGATTCATCAGCTCGGTCTGAAAGAAGTCGCGCGGATCGAAGGGGATCTGGCCCTCATCGCGCGACAGGCGGGCTTTTCCGGCACGGTGGCCGAGTTCGAACAACGCCTTGCGAGCGATCCGGCCATGCATTTCTCGACGAAAGAGGAGATGCTGCAGTACGCGCGCGATGTCCTCGCTCGTGTCGAGCCGCAGGTACCGCGACTATTTCGACGCACGCCGCGCACGAGCGTCGACGTGCGGCCGATTCCCGACGATCGCGAGGCGTCACGTTCTTCGAGCTACTCCGCCGGCACGGCGGACGGCACGCGCCCCGCCTGGTTCAACATGAACACCTACCGGCCGAACGAGCAGGTGAAATACAGGATGGAGGCGCTGGTTCTGCACGAAACGGTTCCCGGTCACCATGTGCAGGTCGGGCTTGCCCGCGAGCTCCAGGGACTGCCCGAGTTCCGCACGGTGTTCCGCGCGCCGGCGTTCTCCGAAGGCTGGGGCCTGTACGCGGAATCGCTGGGAACGGAGCTTGGTGTGTATCGGGATGCCGATACGCGATTCGGTCAACTGGCGAGCGAGCAGTTTCGCGCGGTGCGTCTGGTCGTCGACACGGGAATCCACGCGATGGGCTGGTCGCGCGATCGTGCCCGCGAGTACTTCGCGCAGCACACGCCGTCGGAATCGCTGGCCGAGGTCGATCGATACATCGCGCGACCGGGCCAGGCGCTCGCCTACAAACTGGGACAGCTCGAAATCGTCAGGCTGCGACGGAAAGCCGAGCAGGCGCTCGGCTCCCGCTTTGACGTCCGCGACTTCCACGGCGCTGTGCTGCGCAATGGAGCGCTGCCGCTCGATCTGCTCGAGCCGCAAGTCGACGCGTATATTGCTGGCGCAAAGGGCGCCGAGTGAGTCCGATGGCTTGGCGGATTATTTCGCAATCGCACAACAGTATGAGAAATAGTGAGTTTTGTTGTATTCTCGCGTGCGTACGGACTGGCCGAGGCGGTATTGCGGCTGACGAAAACCTGGGGGTTCCTGACAAAGAATTCAGAGACTCTTCAGGACCCTTTTCGTTGTTTGTCGGCTAGGATTTCCTTCTAAGATCGGTTCTGTCAGGGGAGGAACCACGATATGAAGCGTTACCTGGTTGTTCTGGCTGCCGCAGCAGGTTTGATGTTTGCTGCGCAGGCGTACGCCCATCACTCCTTCGCGGCCACGTATCTCGAAGACCAGACCGTGCAGATTGAGGGCGAACTGGTGCAGTTCCTGTTCAGGAATCCGCACTCCTTCGTGCATGTGATGGTGAAGGAGAAGGATGGATCGATGGTGCGTTACGCCGTCGAGTGGGGCGGCGCTGGTCAGCTTGGCGGCCAGGGCGTTACCAGAGAGACGCTCAAGGCCGGCGACCACGTGATCATCACGGGCGCCCCCGGCCGCAATCCGCAGGATCATCGCGTTCGGATGGTGACTCTGCACCGCCCGAAGGACGGATTTGGCTGGGGTAAGAAACCCGGCGAAATCGTCGACTAACGTTCGATTACGCCGGGTCTAGAAAGCAAGACCCGGCCTACGATGCCGGGTTTGGAAAACAAGACCCGGCCTACGTTGCAAAGAAGACCCGCTCATCCACGGCGGGTCTTGCTTTTGTACCCCCCGGACACGTGAGGCGGGTCTTGTTCTCTAGACCCGCTATTCCTGCGCCCTACTTGAGTTTCCCGAGGGCTCCTTTCACTTGCTGGCCGTTTTCTGAGTCCGTCCACGCCAGGATGAGTTCATTGCCGGCCCGTGCCATGCGGGGGTAGCCGCTCGTTCGTCCCGCGCCCGGAACCTCGAGCGCTGCCGACCGCTGCCCGGAGGCTGTCAGCCGGCGCACCTTGAAGTGGCTCTTGCCGTTCGCGAATTCCACCCAGCTCGCGATTGCCGAGCCGTCGTCGAGCATCTCGATATCGACGCGCCCGAGCGATGCTTCGTCGTCGAGGCGGATCGGGTCGCCCCACGTCTTGCCAGCATCCTGTGAGAACGCGACGAACGCGCGGCCGTTGTCGTTCGGCGCCGCGAACCACACTGCCGCCACCTGGCGCCCGCGCGCGCTCAGGGAAGGCCCGTTGATCGGGCACGCGTCGATCTTCCAGTTGTCGTCATGCAGCGAAAGCTCTGGCGTCCACTTGCCGTTCTCGAGACGCGAGACTTTGACGTCGCGAATTTCCTCGGCCGTCCGATCTCTGAACGCCGTGAGGACACCGTCTGCTGTCGTGACAGCCGCCGTCTGACAGCATTCGCAGACTCGCGCGTTGACAATGCTCTCGGCGTTCTGTTTCCAGGAGGAGTCGAAGCTGGCAAAGTAAAGAGCCATTGAGCCGCCAAGCGGATCGGTGGTGTTGAGCTCCTGATCCCGGCCATCCAGCCACACCATGCCGAGGCTGCCGTCGGCAAGCTCGAGGAGCGACACGAAGCCATGCTGGGTCTTTGTACCGTCGTGATGGGGAGAAAACGCCTTCGCCCACGTCTTGCCTTCATCACGTGAGTAAGACAGTTGGGTGTCGTAGGCCTCGATGGCTTCGTCTGTCGTCGGATACCAGTTGGCGACCAGAGTGCCATTCTTCAAGCGGAGAACCGACGGCACGTCAGCGGCCGTGATGAACCAGTCCTTGCCTGTCGACACGTCCTGGGGTTGTGACCATCCCGAGGCCGTGCGCTCTGAGAATCTGAGGGTCGTCGACGCCTCGTCCTGATCGAGCCAGCTCAAGATCGCGCCCTTGGACGAGGAGGTGAGTTGCGGATGTGCGCTTCCGGACTTGGCTGGCAGCTCGAGAGGCGCGAAGGTCACTCCCAGGTCGAGCGGCTGATTGGCCGACTGCTCGGGCGAAGTGCGGTTGCAGGCGGCAATCACCAGAAAGAAGGGCAGGACGCAGGCAAGTGTCCGATTGCGATTCATGAGCGCTCCTGATAGGAGCATACATCGGCGAGAAGCCTGAAGACGGGTCTATACTCGGATTCGGAGCTCGAGGCTCGCGACTCGGGGTTCCCGTTCCGGGTCAACGCCGGACTGGGCTGAGTTGAGGAGATTGAATGTTCCGAAGAGCTGTCGTCGCGTTGTTCGCTCTGCTCGCAACCGGTATCGCGCTTCGCGCGCAGGATACGCCGCGAATCTGGCAGGGCGTCTACACGACGGCACAAGCCGAGCGCGGAAAAGCGGTCTTCAACACGACCTGTTTGCGATGTCACGGCGAGGACCTGGCCGGCAACACCGCTCCCGCGCTCAAGGGCGATCGCTTCCAGAGCAGCTGGGGTGGCGACCAGATCGACAGCCTCTTCACCAAGGTCCGCGACACGATGCCACCCAATTTCGGCACCATTCTCGACGATCAAGTGAAGCTGGACGTCGTCACCTACATCCTTCAGACCAATGGTTTTCCCGCCGGAACGACGGAGCTGACCGTCGGCAGCGCAGATCTGGCGACCGTTCAGATTCTGAAGAAGGGTGAGCAGGCTGTCGTGCAGAACTTCTCGCTGGTTCAGACAGTCGGTTGCCTGGCGCAGGGACCGAACAACACGTGGCTGCTGACACGAACGGCGGATCCGGTGACGACACGCGATGATGTGCCCTCCGACCGCGCCCTGACCGCGGCCGCGTCGAAGGGGCTCGGCGCGAAAACGTTTCGACTGATCAGTGTGGTGCCGTTCAAGCCGGAGTCGCACGCTGGCGAGAAGATGGAAGCGCGCGGGCTCATATACGCGGAGCCTGGCGACGAGCGGATCAACCTCACGTCGCTCCGGGCGCTCGGAGGCAACTGCAGTGAGTAGTAACTCGGGAGCCGGGACTCGGGGTCCGGGACCCGGAGCGCCGCGATCATCGCGCAGGCTGAAGCCTACGCTCTACGGCAGTCGTAAATCGGCTTATTAGTTAACCGAACACGATCCCGGGCCGCGCGGATCGCCGCACGTTCCACACGCACCCATCGCAGCGGATGCCGCGCTGCTCGCGTTCCCGTTCGTGTGGGCGGCAAACACCGAGAGACGACGCTGAAGCTCTTTGCCGTGGCAGGACGGGCACTCCGGCGTGTCGCTTCCACGCACCAGCAGCTCGAACTCGTGATCGCATTCCTTGCACGCATACTCAAACAAAGGCATGGATCCATTCTAACGCGGGGGATCGCACCGAACAAGGAACGGGAAGTTATACTGGGGAGATGTCGCCGTACCGCAAGACCGCACAGGTCGCTAACAAGCTTCGACGCAATGTCGCGATCATCGCGCACGTTGATCATGGCAAAACCACGCTCGTCGATGGCCTGCTGCGCCAGAGCGGCGCCTTCCGCGCCAACCAGCAGGTCGCCGATCGCGTGATGGACAACACCGACCTCGAGCGCGAGCGCGGCATCACGATCCTGGCGAAGAACACCGCCGTCCACTACAAAGACCTGCTGATCAACATCGTCGATACACCGGGTCACGCCGATTTCGGAGGGGAAGTCGAACGAACGCTGTCGATGGTCGACGGCGTGATGCTGCTGGTCGACGCCTCCGAGGGACCGCTGCCTCAGACGCGCTTCGTGCTCCGAAAGGCGCTCGAGCGCGGGCTGCCGCCGATCGTCGTCCTCAACAAGATCGATCGCAGCGACGCCCGCCCGCAGGAAGTGCTCAACGAGGTCTACGACCTGTTCATCGACCTCGATGCCACCGAAGAGCAGATTGAGTTCCCGATCCTCTACACGAACGCCAAAGAGGGCGTGGCCACGGTCGATATCACCAAGCCGGGCGACAGCTTGCAGCCGCTCTTCGAGGCGATCGTCGACCACGTGCCGCCGCCACGCGGCAATCCCGAGGCGCCGCTCCAGATGCTCGTGGCGAACCTGGACTCGAGCGACTACCTCGGACGAATCGCCATAGGTCGAATCTTCAACGGCGTCGTTCGACTGAACGATCCCGTTGTCGTTCTCAAGCTCGATGGCGCCGCCCAGCAGACGCGCGTAACCAAGCTGTTTGCGTTCGACGGCCTGAAGCGAGTGGAGATCCAGCAGGCGGCTGCCGGTGACATCGTGTGTCTGGCCGGCATCGAGGACATCACGATCGGCGAGACCATTGCCGACCTCGAAAATCGTGTCCGTATTCCTCCAATTGCCATCGATGAGCCGACGGTGTCGATGATCTTCGGCGTCAATACGTCGCCGATGGCCGGGAGAGACGGTCAGTACGTGACCTCTCGCAACCTCCGTGACCGGCTCGCGCGTGAACTGCTCGGGAACGTGTCTGTGCGCGTCGAGGACACGGATTCGCCGGAGCAAATGAAGGTGATCGGACGAGGGGAACTGCAGCTCTCCATCCTGATCGAGATGATGCGACGGGAAGGCTACGAACTGCAGGTGTCACGCCCGGACATCGTCATCCGCGAGATCGACGGCGTTCGGCGGGAACCGGTCGAAGACCTGGTCATCGACGTGCCCGAGGACTTTCAAGGTGTGGTGATTGCGCAAGTCGGCACCAGACGCGGAGTCCTGAGCAAGATGGTCAATCATGGCAGCGGGCGCGTCAGGCTCGAGTTCCGCATTCCAACCCGCGGCCTGATCGGATTCAGGTCGCAGTTCCTGACCGACACCAAGGGCACCGGCATCATGAATCATTTGTTCGCTGGCTGGGAGCCGTGGCATGGTGCGATTCCTGCCCGCACGACCGGCGCGCTCGTGGCCGATCGTCAGGGCGTGGCGACCGCGTATGCCATCTACAACCTGCAGGAGCGCGGCGAGATCTTCGTCGAGCCCGGGACCACCGTCTACGAAGGGATGATCATCGGAGAGAACGCGCGTCTCAACGACATGGACGTCAACGTTACCAAGGAGAAGAAACAGACGAACATGCGCGCGTCGACGGCCGACGAGGCGATCCGGCTGATTCCGCCTCGCCAACTCAGTCTCGAACAGGCGATCGAGTTCATCAACGATGACGAACTTGTCGAAGTGACTCCACGGACGATTAGGCTCCGCAAGCGTATTCTTGCGTCGAATATGCGTCCCAAACGGTCTGACGACTGACCCGCCCAGTGATCACAACGGTGCTCGCAGTGACGAATTTGGAGTTGCCGCTGTCAATACTTCGACACGACGTTTTTTTGAGTCTCGGACGTTTCACGAAATTCGATGCAATTTCAGTAGGGGCATCCAGCCAATAGTGCGGGCACATTCCTTGCCCCTGTCACGTATGCAACGCGAAGTTGCTGGCGTGTTGCGGTCGGGATTCCGATAGCCCGATTGCCCCAGGGTTCCAGCCGGCCATCACCGCAATCCAGAACGAGGAATCACACGATGCTGCTCGGAGCGATGTCGCTCTTCTCCCACGACCTGGCAATTGATCTGGGGACGGCCAACACCTGCGTGTTTGCACGCGGTTCGGGCATTGTCCTGAACGAACCGTCCATTGTCGCCGTCAATACCGTCAACGACCAGATTGAAGCCGTAGGAATCGATGCCAAGGAAATGCTTGGCCGCACGCCCGGCAACATTACTGCCATTCGTCCCATGAAGGACGGCGTCATTGCCGACTTCGAGGCCGCCGAGAAGATGCTCGGCCACTTCATCAAGAAAGCGCATCGCCGCAAGAGCTTCGTTCGTCCGCGTGTGGTGATCGGGGTGCCATCGGAGATCACGCAAGTGGAGCGCCGCGCCGTCAAAGACAGCGCGTATCGCGCCAAGGCCAGTGAAGTGCACCTGATCGAGGAAGCGATGGCTGCGGCCATTGGCGCCGGCCTGCCCATCACCGAAGCCTCCGGTAACATGATCGTGGACATCGGCGGCGGCACGACCGACATCGCCGTGATTTCCCTCGCCGGGATCGTCTACAGCAAGTCGGTCCGCGTGGCCGGCAACGCCATGGACGAGGCGATCAGCAACTACGTCAAGAAGGAGCACGACCTTCTCATCGGCGAGCGGACGGCAGAGCGCATCAAAATCGAGCTCGGTTCTGCCGCGCCGCTGTCGCAGCGCAGGGAGATGGAGGTCAAAGGACGTCACGTGCTCGAAGGCAAGCCGTGCACGATCACGATCAACGACCACCAGGTGCGAGAGGCGCTGGCCGAGCCCGTCCGGCTGATGATGCAGGCGGTTCGTGACGCGCTCGAGCGCATTCCGCCGGAGCTGTCGGCCGATGTCTGCGATCGCGGCATCGTCCTGAGTGGCGGCGGCGCGCTGCTGCACAACCTCGACGAGCGCCTGCGGCTGGAAACCGGCCTGCCGGTTCAGGTCGCCGAGGATCCGCTGTCGGCAGTCGTGCTCGGCGCCGGCAAGATGCTTTCGGACTTCAACCTGCTGCGCAAGATTTCGATCGAATAATTCACGTAGGCCGGGTCCTGTTCTGGGGACCCGGCATTCTCGTTTCGATCCGGCGGGTCTACAAAGCAAGACCCGCCCGACGCAGTCGAATTCAAATCCATTCAGGCGGGGGTTGGATCGTGTCCAGGGGTGTTGCTCCTGGATCGGGCCGACCACTTCCGGTCAGCCGGCTGATGGCGCGCACGGTCATGTCGTGATCGCAGACGATCTGACACGAGAGCCGGACGCCACTCAATCCCTTCTCTTCCAGTCTGGTCTTCTCGGCCCGCGTCATGCGCGCCGGTTCACCATCCACGAACTCGATTCGGCATGTCGTGCAGCGCGCGTTTCCTCCACAGGCGTGCAGGATGTCGACGCCTGCATCCTTCTCGATGGCAAGGACGAGTCGCTTGCCTTCCTCCACATCAACGGTCGCAAATCCTTCTACGGTCAGCTTCGGCATGTCGCTATGTTACTCTGCTGCCTCGGAGGAATGTACCGAGCTCACCATGCCCGACGTGCCTGACATCCCAAGACCTTCGCAGTTGTGGAAGCGCCTGTCAGCCGAGCGCAAGCTGCTCGCCGCTGATGCGTTCTGGCAGGACGAGAACGCCGCCGCGGAACAGGCCGAAGCCGTCGTGATGATCGCGCAGCGCATCAAGTTCCGCGTCCGCAGTGTGCAGACGCTGGCGCGCGAGAAGAAGTCACGTCATCTCGTGAATCTCGGCTCGGTGTCGGAGATGGTTGCCGCGCGATTGCTCGTCGCGTATCACCTGCACCATCAGCGCGCGATGATGGCCGCGTTCCTGGACGCACTAGGCATCGCGCACGACAACGGCCTCATTGCCGATGAGGAGCTGAAAGCTCCGTCAGCCGATCGTCTCCGCGACGCGGCACGCGCGATCGGCGCCTCCTATCCGGCCGAAGACGTCGCACTCTACCTCGCGACCCTCATGTGGCAGGATCCGGAAACCTGGGCAGGCCTGACGGAGCTGCCCGAACTCGCGCAGCACGCGTGAAGGGCTGAGGATGAGCGAGGCGCTCTCGGCAGCGCTGGGGTGGACCGCCAGCGCAGAAGGATGGATTGCCCTCGGGACGTTGACGGTGCTCGAGATCGTTCTTGGCATCGACAACATCGTCTTCATCTCGATACTGGCGGGGAAGCTGCCGCTGCACGATCGCGCGCGCGCCCGGAAAGTCGGCCTGTCGCTGGCCATGATTATCCGGATCCTGCTCCTGCTGTCGATCACGTGGGTGATGAGTCTGACGGCGCCGCTCTTCAGCGTACTTGGCCGTGAGATTTCGGGCCGTGATCTGATCCTCCTCGTGGGTGGTCTCTTTCTGCTCGGCAAGAGCACACTCGAGATTCACGAGAAGCTCGAGGGTGTCGAAGGACATGGTTCCGCCCGGGCGGTCAAGTCATTCACCGCCGTCATCGTCCAGATCCTTCTGCTCGACATCGTGTTCTCCCTGGACTCGGTCATCACCGCGGTGGGGATGGCTGAAGACGTCGCGGTCATGATCCTGGCCGTGATCATCGCCGTCGGCGTGATGCTCGTGTCCTCCGGCGCGATCAGTGATTTCGTCGATCGGCATCCTACGGTCAAGATTCTGGCCCTGAGCTTCCTGCTGCTGATTGGCGTATCACTGATCGGAGAAGGTCTCGATCAGCACATCCCCAAGGGCTACATCTACTTTGCGATGGCGTTCTCGGTCTTCGTCGAGATGATCAACCTTCGCATTCGCGCGAAGGCCGAGCCGGTCCAACTCCATCAGGCGTACAAGGACTAGGCTGGTCTCCAATGGATCTGACGTCTCTCGGTGCGGTTGGCTATCGAGCAGACGGCAATCCGGATGCGGTGCTCGTGCTCGCGCATGGCGCCGGTGCGGGGCAGCTGCATCCGTTCATGACTACCGCGGCCACGGGGTTCGCGGCCCGCGGAATCGACGTCGTGACCTTCGACTTCCCGTACATGCGCGAACACCGCAAGATTCCCGATCGCGCCCCGGTGCTGGAGAAGGCATTTCAGGACGTCGTTGCCGCCGCGCGGCAATGGAGCCACGCGACGAGAGTGTTCATCGGCGGCAAGTCGATGGGCGGCCGGATGGCGACTCATCTTGGCGCCGCTCATCTCGCGGACCTTGGCGGCATCGTCGTGTTCGGATATCCGCTCCACCCGCCCGGTAAGCCCAGCCAGTTGCGCGTCGAGCATCTGCCTGCCATCGCGGCGCCGGTGCTCATCGTACAAGGCGAGCGAGACGCGTTCGGGACGCCGGCCGAGTTGAAGCCGGCCCTCGAGTCGATGAAGGCCCCCGTCGACCTCCATATTGTTCCGCGAGGCGATCACTCGCTCGCCGTCGCCGGCCGGCGCCGCGAAGACGTACTCGGCGAGGTCCTCGACAGGGCGGTCGCCTGGATGCGTGGCGTGGGGTCAGACCCCTTCACGCAGTTGCCCGAGCGATGACGCTCGAAGCCCTCGGATGGAACCAGGACCTCGATCGCGCGTTTCAGGCGTGGGCAGACAAGCCCGATGTCCGGCCCGGGCGCGTGCTCATCGAGTTCAACTACATCTGTCGTGTGTGGTGCGAGGGAGGAGAGATCGACGCGGTGAGGTCTGGACGGCTCACGCATCGCGCCACGAGCCGCGGAGATTTACCCGCAGTCGGTGACTGGGTCGTCGTCAGGAAGCTCGCTGACGAAAATCGCGGCGCCATCACTGCCGTGCTGCCGCGCCGAAGCTGGTTTTCCCGCCGGATGGCGGGACACGTGACAGATGAACAGGTCGTCGCCGCCAATGTTGACGTCGTGTTCATCGTGATGGCGCTCGACGACGACTTCAGTCCGCGGCGCCTCGAGCGCTACCTGTTGCTGGCCCGCGAGAGCGGTGCTTCTCCGGTCATCCTTTTGACCAAGCCGGATGTGTGCGTGGATGTGCCCGCACGCGTCGCCGAGATAGCCGCGTTGGCCGGCGACGTTCCGGTTCACGTGGTGAGCCCGAAGTTCGACCAGGGTCTCGATCGCGTGGCTGAGCACGTACCGGCGGGAAAGACGGGAGCGCTCCTCGGCTCGTCCGGTGTCGGCAAGAGCACGATCATCAATCGCCTCGTTGGCCGCGAGGTTCAGAAGACGCGGGACATTCGTGAGTCCGACTCGAAGGGCCGGCATACGACGTCGCACCGGCAGCTCGTGTTCCTGCCGAACGGCGGGTTCCTGATCGACACGCCGGGAATGCGCGAGCTGCAGTTGTGGGATGTGGGCGAGGCGGTAAAAGAGACCTTTGATGACATCGAGGCGCTCGCGCTCGAGTGTCGATTCAGCGATTGCCGCCATCGCGACGAGCCCCGATGTGCGGTGAAAACTGCCGTCGAAGAGGGCCGGTTGTCAGCCTCTCGCCTCGAGAGTTACGTGAAGCTCCAGGACGAGCTCGAACACCTGGCAAGGCAGCAGGACCAGCGCGCGCAGATCGAGGAGAAACGTCGCGGGAAGATTGGCGCCAAGGCGCTGCGGCAGCACCTCAAGTCCAAGCGAGGGTGATCAGACGGGCCGGCGCCAGCGGAACAGCGACAACAACTCCGGCAGTCCCGGCCACGAGAACCTGAACCGCCGGCGCGGCCGCTCCAATCCGAGGCTGCCCACGGCGGCCTCGATCATCTGGGCGGTGATGACACGCGCATCCGACTGCGCCCCGATCATGAGACCGCGATCGCAGATCAAGTTGATCAGGCGCGGGATGCCCGCGCTGGCCGATTGCACCATGTCGAGCGCCGCGTCATCGAATGCGAGTTGCCCCATCTCACCGGCGACAGAGAGCCGGTGCATCACGTACGCCTCGAGCTCGAGGCGGCCGAGCGGCGAGAGAACCGTGCGCAGGGCGATTCGTTGATCGAGCTGACGCTGTTCGGGCTGTTTGAGCACGTCGAGCAGATTCAGCTGGCCCACGAGGACGATTTGCAGCAGCTTGGTCTGATTCGTCTCCAGGTTCGACAGGATGCGAATCTCTTCCAGGACGGTGGGTGACAGATGCTGCGCCTCGTCGATGATGAGCACGCCGCTCGCGCCGATCGGCAGGAGCGACGTCAGAAACTCGTGCAACGTGCTGATCAACTCGTGGCGGCTTGCGGCGACGATGCGCCCGCTGCGCACCGCCTCGCGTGACACCACGCCGAAGTCGAGCAAGATTTCGCGCAGCAGTTCTTCACCGGAGAGAAAAGGATTCAGGACGAGCGACGTGAACAGCGTCATGTCGAGCTGTTCGAGGACCGTCCGGCATACCGTCGTCTTGCCGGTGCCAATGTCTCCACTGAGGATCGCCACGCCCTCGCGCCGCCGGATGGTCTGCAACAAGAGGCGGATGGCTTCTTCGTGCGACGGGCTGGGATACAGGAAGCGTGGATCGGGGGCCAGCGTGAAGGGTGATTGCGCGAAGCCGTAGAACTCTTCGTACTGCAGTGACCCGCGTGATACTTGTGTCGTGACGCGCAAGTTGCAGCGAATATAGCAGATAATTTCACAAGATGTTGCCGCTCATCGTGCTTCTCCTCGTGATGGGTGCACAGGCGCCGCCGCGGCCTCAGCGGCCGCCGCCCGCTCCTCGTGACCCGTTCTTTACCTCCACGATGAAGCCGGAAGAACTGCGCGGCAAGCAAGCGGTCCTCGACACCAGCGAAGGCACCATCGTCCTGGACCTGTTGGCTGATGCGGCGCCGACTCACGTTGCACACTTCATCACGCAGGCTCGGGCGGGGGCGTACGACGGGACGGTATTCCACCGCGTAATTGCGATGGGCATCATCCAGGGTGGTGATCCGCTGTCAAAGGATCCAACCCAATCGGCCAAGTACGGAACGGGCGGCCTGGGCAGGCTGCGGTTCGAAGCGAACGAGGAGAAACACACCAGAGGCGCCGTCTCCGCGGTGCTGGTGCCGGGTAACCGCGACAGCGCCGGCAACCAGTTCTTCATCGTGGTGACCGATCAACCGACGCTGGACGGGCAATACACCGTGTTTGCACGTGTCGTCGACGGGATCAACGTAGCGCAGAAGATTTCGACCACCCCTTCGACGAACAACGTGCCGTCAACGCGCATCGAAATTCGTAAGGTCTCGATTCGTGACAAGCCGGCAGCCGAGCCCGAGCCGTTTGTGTCCTCCAGCGTCGAAGAGCTGAGTTCTTACAAAGCCGTCATCGCGACCACCGTCGGGGATCTCACGCTCGAGTTCTTCCCGGACCGGGCACCCAATCACGTGCGCCAGTTCCTGAGGCTCGCCTCGTCCGGCGTCTACGATGGGACGTCGTTTCATCGTGTGGTGAAAGGGTTCGTCGCGCAGACCGGGCACGTGCCCACGCGGCGGGAGCCGCTCAGCGAGCGGCAGCAGTCGTTCGTGCACATGCTGCAGCCGGAATTCAATCCAACCCCTCACGAGCGCGGCATTGTGTCGATGGCGCGCCTCGACGATCCCGCCAGCGCGTCGAGCTCGTTCTTCATCGTGCTGGGCCGTTCGCCGGCGCTCGACAATCAGTACACCGTGTTTGGTCGCCTCGTTTCCGGCATGGAGGTGCTCGAGAAAATCGAGAGCGCTCCATTGAATGGAGAAGCGCCAGTCACGCGGATCGAGATTACGGGCGTCCGCCTCGTTCGTCAGTAAAGGGTCCCATGTTGAAAGGATCTCGAGAAGGTGTGCTGCAGCGAATGCAGCCGATCAGCATTCATGGCCAGTTGTCGTACGACGTGCACTATACGTTCGCGGACGAACCCGACGGTCAGGCGCGAGTTGCGCGAATCGGACCGGAGGCACTCGAGCCCGGGCTCCAGGTCGGCGACAAGGTGCGGCTCGACTTCCTCGTCGGGGTCGTCACCGCGATCCATCGGCTTTAGCACTCTCGGCTTCAGTCGTCGAACGGAAGTGTCATCGCGTGAACCTTGCGTGGTACGGGCGGTTCCACGAGATCGCACAAATTGTGGACGCTGACGCCCAGCAGGCGAACCGGCCGGTGCCCGGCTTCGGTCTTGTCGAGTAGAGCAACAGCCCGACGGACGAGAGACGATTCGTCGCGCGTGGCGGTCTCGGTATGACTGCGGGTGATCGTCGTGAAGTCGCTGTAACGAACCTTGATCGTCACGGTCCGCGCAAAGAGCTGACGCTTCGTGAGCCACGACGCCGTGCCGCGCGCCATCTCCGCCACTTCCTCTTGAATCTCTTCGAGGTTGGTCAGGTCTCGCGCGAACGTATTCTCGCTGCCTGACGACTTGGTCTCGTGCTCGGAGACGACGGGACGGTCGTCGATTCCGTGAGACAGCTTCCGCAGCCACTCGGCCAGCGATCCCACCGCTTCGCGGAGACGTTCGGGATCGACGGAGCGGACGTCGATGAGCTTTTCGATACCGCGCTCGCGGAGCTTGCGAGCCGTCACCGGCCCGACGCCCCACAACGCGTCCACCGGCAACGATCGCAGAAACGGTTCGACGCGCTCCGGCGCGATCACCGTCAGCCCATCCGGCTTGTGCCATCCGGATGCAATCTTGGCGAGGAACTTGTTCGGTGCCACCCCCGCCGAGGCCGTGAGCCCGGTGTTCGCTCGAATCTCGTCTTTGAGCCTGCGCGCGACCGTCATGCCGAGCGTTTCGCCCCACACGTTCTCGGTGACGTCCAAATACGCCTCGTCGAGTGAGAGCGGTTCGACCAGCGGAGTCACCGATCGAAACAACCCGAACACCTGCTGCGACACTGTTCGATATTTCGAGAAGTCAGGAGGAACGATGACGAGCGACGGGCACAGACGAACGGCGCGCGCCATCGAGATCGCCGAGCGGACGCCGAACGCCCTCGCCTCGTAGCTGGCAGCCGCCACGACGCCCCGCTGGTTGGGCTGACCGCCGACGGCCAGAGGACGCCCACGCAGCTCGGGTCGATCGCGCTGCTCCACGGACGCGTAGAAGGCGTCCATGTCTACGTGCAGGATCCTTCGGTAGGTCAAAGGTCAAAAGTCAAAGGTCAAAAGTCAGGGCAAAGGTTCCAGGTGCGAAGGGACCAAGTACCAGGGACCAAGCACCAGGGACCAAGCACCAGGGACCAAGTCAGCCGGTCGCGCCAAAGCCTCCTCGAGTGGTTTGGCGAATGGTTTCGACTTCGTCCCAGGTGACGCGCGGCGCGGGCAGGACAATTCCCTGGGCGAGCCGATCGCCTCGACGGACCTGGACTTCATTCTGGGTGAAGTTGAGCACCTGGACCATCACTTCATCGGTTGGGCCGGAATAGTCGGGATCAACGACGCCGACCCCGTTGGCGACGAGCAGTCCGCGCTTGAGCGGGGTGCTGCTTCGGGAGAAAATTCCGAGGAAGTGTCCGACGGGCACTTCGATGATCAGACCCGTCCGGACAAGCGCGATTTGACCCGGCTGGACCACAATGTCGTGGCTGGCGGCAAGGTCAAAGCCTGCCGCTTCCGAGCTACCGTAACCAGGGAGGGGAAGAGTGGGATCCAGTCGAGTGATCTTGAGCCGCATCCGGTCAGCATACCTCGCTGCGTTGCTGCTGCTGGCGTCGGCCGCCATGGGTGCCGCGCAGGAGCTGTCGGCGCCGCTGCCGCTCGATCCTTCAATCAAATCCGGGACGCTCGCCAACGGCCTGACGTACTTCATTCGCCAGAATGGACGGCCCGAGAAGCGTGCGATGCTGCGCCTCGCCGTCAAGGCCGGCTCGATGGACGAAGCGGAGGACCAGCGCGGGCTCGCGCACATGCTCGAGCACATGGCCTTCAACGGCAGCACCCATTTCAAACCGGGTGAACTGGTCTCATATCTCGAGTCGATCGGCGCACGCTTCGGGCCGCACGTGAACGCCTACACCAGCTTCGATGAAACGGTGTACATGCTCGACGTGCCGACCGATCGCCCCGGCACGATGACCCGTGGATTTGAAGCGCTGAGCGACTTCGCTGGCGGCGTCACGCTGGACACCGCCGAGATCGACCGCGAACGCGGCGTCGTCATCGAGGAGTGGCGCGGGCGGCTTGGCGCCGGCACGCGCATGCAGGAGCCGCAGCTCAAGGCGCTGTTCGGCGACAGCCGGTATGCGAACCGAATCCCGATCGGCACGCCGGAAACGCTCAAGAGTTTTCCGCCGGAGCGCCTTCGTCAGTTCTATCGCGATCACTATCGTCCCGGCCGCATGGCGGTCATCGTCGTTGGCGACATCGAACCGGGCGAAATCGAGGGGCTGATCAAGCAGTACTTCTCGAGCCTGGAGCCAGGAGGCGCCCCGCGAACGGTGTATCCGATCCCTGAACACCAGGACACGCGCTATGTATCCGTGTCCGACGTTGAAGCGCAGGGATCGTCGGTATCGGTGACGCTGAAAGGGCCGCTGCTCGCGCTTCGAACGGCGGGCGACTACCGCAGGACGCTGGTCCGCTCGCTCATGCATCAGATGCTGAACGCACGCTTCGCCGAGATCTCGCGCCAGCCGAATGCTCCGTTCCTGCGTGCCGGCTCGGATGACGAGACGCTGGGACTCACGGTCGAGGCAGTATCGGTCTCGGCACGCGTGAACGATGGCGCGGTCGACAAGGGGCTGCGGGCGATCGGCGAGGAGATCGCGCGTGTCCGTCAGCACGGCTTTGGCGAGGCGGAACTCGATCGCGGAAAGCGCTCCGCTCTGGCGTCGTACGAGCGCGCGTACAACGAGCGCGGCACGACTGAGAGCGATGGCTATGCCTCCGAGCTGCTGCGCCACTACCTGAGCGACGAGGCGGCGCCCGGCATCGAGTTCGAGCTCGACCTGGTGCGCAAGTTCCTCCCGACAATCACGGCCGCAGAAATTGGTGCGATGGCGCGCGATCTCTTCGCAGATCGCAACCGTGTCGTCATTGCCACGGCGCCGGAGAAGGCAGGCCTGGTCGCAGTCGCAGAATCGGCGATGCGTGATGCGCTGGCAGCCGGCATGTCGGCGACCGTGACGGCGTGGCGAGACGAGATGGGAGGACGCGAGCTCGTCGCGAAGAAGCCGCAACCTGGCAAGGTCGCGTCGCGTCGCGAGATCGCTGAGCTCGGGGTGACCGTCCTCACGCTGTCCAACGGTGTCGAGGTTTGGCTGAAGCCGACCGACTTCCGCAACGATCAGGTCCTCTTCACCTCATACGGGCGAGGCGGGCTGTCGGCCGTCGCGCCAGACGACTATCTCAACGCCTCGCTCGCCACGTCGCTTGTGGGGACTGCAGGCGTCGGCGGGTTCACGCCAATCGATCTCGGCAAGTTGCTGGCCGGTCGGATTGCCAGCGCGTCGGCCTACGTGTCCAGCTACTCGCAAGGCGTCAGCGGGTCGAGTACTCCGAAGGATCTGGAGACGGCGCTGCAGTTGGCCTACCTGCATTTCACGGCGCCCAACGCCAACGCGGAAGCGTTCGAGCTGATGAAGCGGCGGCTCGAGGCGTCGCTGGCCAACCAGGCTCAGAGCCCTGGCGCGGTGTACGGTGAACGCGTCCGCCGGATCAACACGCTCGATCACTACAGCGCTCGCGCGCTTCAGCTGAACGATCTGGCGAAGCTCGATCCCGAGAAGATGATGACGTTCTACCAGCAAGTCTTTGCGAACGCGGCGAACTTCACGTTCTTCTTTGTTGGCACGTTCACCGTCGAAGCCGTCACGCCGCTTCTCGAGCAGTACCTGGGATCCCTTCCGTCAAAGGGCTCACCCGACTCGCGCAAGGGTGACATGCGCCTCGAGTTCCCGCGTTCCGTGGTGCGTGAAGTCGTCACGAAGGGACAAGAGCCACGCAGTCAGACCGTCATTACGTTCTTTGCGGACACAGGACTCGAGGAACTCGAAACGCATCGCCTCCAGGCGGCGACCGAGGTGCTGGAGATACGACTCCGCGACATCCTGCGCGAGCAGCTTGGGGGGACCTACTCCGTTGGCGTGAACTACTCGAACACTTCGCCGCAGCCGGGCTATGGGGTTACAAGCGTTCAGTTCGGCAGTGCGCCCGAGAACGTCGAAAGCCTGACCGCCGCGGTGATGAAAGAAATCGATCGCCTTCGCCGCGAAGGGCCATCGGCGGAGGATATACGCGCCGTCAAGGAGGCGGAGAAGAACGACTTGCAGACGGCAGTGCGCCAGAATGGCTACTGGCTCAACTCGTTGCAGGCTGCGCATTTGCTCGGCCGCGATCCGAAACGTATTCTCCAGCGCGTCGAACGCGCTGATTCGCTGACGCAAGAGAATGTGCATGCCGCGCTGCGCAAGTACTTTCCGAGCGAACGACACACCGAGGTGACGCTGATGCCGGAGACGAAAAACCCGCAGCGTTCACAATAGAAACACACGGGATTGTGCGAACGGAACAGCAGGGAATGCGGAGCCACGGACGAGTACGTGCGGAGGTTCGGGTCATTAGGCGTACAATGGGTCACGGTCGCTCTGGACAATGAACGACACCACTACCTGCGTCTCCCGTGCTGCCACGCTCACCGGCTTTACCTCGGCGGTGTCCAGCACGAATGGTCTCCAGCTGCGCGACCTCCCGCCAATGACAACGTTACTGGTGCGGACACGGAATTCCGAGTACCGCATCGTGGTCTCATCGGGCGACGAAGTCCTCGTCAAAGGCGGTCACTTCTTCCCGGCGCTCACTGAAGCGCGGTTCAGTGGCGCGAGCGTGGGTGGCAGCTTCCTCAAGGTCGGTTGGATAGGCATCGGCCTTCGGATGGAAATCCTCGCCGAAGGACGTCGCATCGTCACCTCACCGGTTTACGACATCGTCACCGCCGACGACAGCTCCAGCCAACGTATCCATTAAGCCCGGATATACTGATAACTTCGCTCAGCGGGTGGGCGCCCGTCGTATCAGTTCGCGTCAGGAACAATCGTGCAATACATCTACACAATGAAGGGGCTCGGGAAGGTTCATCCTCCCGACTCTGTCGTCCTGCGGGACATCTGGCTTTCTTTCCTGCCGGGCGCGAAGATTGGCGTGCTCGGCCTCAACGGCGCGGGAAAGAGCTCGCTCCTCAGAATCATGGCCGGAGAGGACACTGAGTTTCTGGGCGAAGCCTTTCCTGCTGATGGCATCTCGGTCGGGTTTCTTCCACAGGAACCGCGTCTCAATGCGAACAAGTCCGTCAAGGGGAACGTCGAGGAGGGAGTTGCGCCCGTCAAGGCGCTTCTCGAGCGGTACGACGAGCTGAACATGAAGCTCGGAGAGGATCTCTCCCCGGAAGAAATGGACAAGGTTCTCGAAGAGCAGGGCCGGCTGCAGGATCGCATTGACGCGGTCAATGCCTGGGACATCGACTCGCAGCTCGACCTGGCGATGGACGCGCTGCGCTGTCCTCCCGCGGATGCTGACGTGAACACGCTGTCTGGTGGTGAGCGGCGGCGGGTTGCGCTCTGCCGTCTCCTCCTGCAGTCTCCGGATCTCCTGTTGCTCGACGAGCCGACCAATCACCTCGATGCGGAATCGGTAGCCTGGCTCGAGCGCTTCCTGAAGGAGTACAAGGGCACCGTTGTTGCGGTGACGCACGATCGCTATTTCCTCGACAATGCCGCTGAGTGGATCCTGGAACTGGATCGCGGGTCCGGCATCCCGTGGAAAGGAAACTACTCGTCCTGGCTCGACCAGAAGCAGCAGCGGCTAGCGCAGGAGGAGAAGTCCGAAAGCAAGCGGCAGAAAACGCTGCAGCGTGAGCTCGAGTGGATCCGCATGTCGCCGCGCGCGCGCCAGTCGAAAGGCAAGGCGCGCCTCAACGCCTACGAGCAGCTGCTCAACGAAGATACGGCCCAGAAGATCGAGCAGGTGGAAATCTACATTCCGCCCGGCCCTCGCCTCGGCGATATCGTCGTCGAGGCGCGCGGGTTGCGTAAGGCCTATGGCGAGCAGTTGCTGATGGACGATCTGAACTTCACGCTGCCGCGCGGTGGCATCGTCGGCGTGATTGGACCGAATGGCGCGGGAAAGACGACGCTGTTTCGGATGATTACCGGTCAGGAGAAGGCGGACGCCGGCACGCTGCGTCTGGGTGAGACGGTGCAGTTGGGGTACGTCGACCAGAGCCGTGATGCGCTCGCGGCCAACAAGAGCGTGTGGGAAGAGATTTCCGGCGGAGAAGACGAGCTGATGATCGGCAAGCGGCCGGTCCCGTCGCGCGCGTTCGTCTCGTGGTTCAACTTCAAGGGCGCGCAACAGCAGCGCAAAGTCGGCACGCTCTCGGGCGGCGAACGGAACCGCGTACACCTCGCCAAGCTCCTGCAGCGCGGCTCCAACCTGCTCCTGCTCGACGAGCCGACGAACGACCTCGACGTAGACACCTTGCGCGCGCTCGAAGAAGCACTCTTGAACTACGCCGGCTGCGCCGTCGTGATCAGTCACGATCGCTGGTTTCTCGACCGCATCGCCACGCATATGTTGGCGTTCGAGGGAGACAGCCGGGCCGTCTGGTTCGAAGGGAACTACCAGGACTACGAGGCGGATCGCAAGAGGCGACTCGGTGCCGAGGCGGACACTCCGCATCGGATTAAGTACCGCAAGCTGACACGTTAGGTAGAGGCGGTTCTTTAGACCCGCCCAAGGAGAAGAAACGCCATGACTCCAGATCAGGGAAAGGCTGCGGCCGACGTACTGGCGACTGTGTGGGAGGGAGAGTTTCCGGCGACCTGCGCGGTGCTTGCGGCAGTCAAGGACGATAACCGCAGCTACAAGCCGGACGCCAAGTCGCGAACGGCCTGGGAACTCGCCACGCATCTGGCGACTGCCGATGTCTGGTTTATCGATAGCATCACCAAAGGCAGCTTCGAATGGAACCCCGATGCCGCCAAGCAGGCCGAGTCACAGTTCCAGAGCGTCGGCGATATCGTCGCTTTCTACAAGAAAACCTTTCCTGAGAAGCTTGCGGCGCTGCGGGCGCTGCCAGCTGAGAAGTCGATGGAGATGCTCGATTTTTTCGGGATGATGAAGATGCCTCGCGCCCAGTTCATCGGATTCGCGAACAATCACAGCATTCACCATCGCGGCCAGCTTGCGGCGTATCTTCGCGCCATGGGATCGAAAGTCCCCAACATCTACGGCCCGAGTGCAGATGCCGAAGGCCAATAGTCAACGCGTACGCTGCCCTTCGACAAGCTCAGGGCACCCCGAGCCTGTCGAGGGGTGAAGCGTGCGCTCTACGATGGCTAGTTGTCGACTGTAGAGCGGGGGCCCCCGCGATCCATACCATTGTCATTTCCCGACCTCCGCGCGTTTCTCGATCGGCTTCGCCGTGACGATGACCTCGTTACGGTGGAGTCGCAGGTGGATCCCCACCTTGAAGTCGCCGAGATCCATCGACGTGTCGTAGCGGGCGGCGGACCCGCGCTGCTGTTCACCAACGTCAAGGGTTCGGATTTCCGTCTCGTCACCAATCTGTTTGGTACGGCGAAGCGTGCCGAGATGGCGTTCGGCGAGCGCCCGCTACGCTTGATTCGCCGGCTGGTGGAGCTGATCGAGACCATCATGCCGCCGACACCGGCAAAGCTGTGGGGGGCACGCGATGTTGGTCTCGAGCTTCTCAAGGTAGGCACGCGGGCCGTGTCGTCTGGACCAGTGACCGAGCGCGTGACCCACGACGTCAGGCTCGAACGGTTGCCGGCGTTGACCTGCTGGCCTGAAGATGGCGGACCGTTTATCACGCTTCCGCTGGTCTACACGACGCATCCCGATCGAGTGGATCACCTGCCTTCGCCTGGCTCCGGCCCTTCGACAGGCTCAGGGCCGTCCCGAGCGGAGTCGAGGGGCGGCGGGGCTGGTAACCTCGGGATGTATCGCATGCAGGTGTATGACGCTCGCACGACCGGCATGCACTGGCAGATTGGCAAGGGAGGCGGCTATCACTACGCGGTTGCGGAAGCGCGTGGGCAAAAGCTGCCGGCCACTGTGTTTCTGGGCGGCCCGCCTGCGTTGTTCCTTTCCGCAATCGCTCCGCTTCCCGAGAACGTACCGGAGCTGATGCTGGCATCGCTCATCGCGGGCGAGCGGCTCTCACAGGTGCACGGGCATGGACGTCATCCGTTGATTGCCAACGCCGAGTTCGCACTGCTGGGAGACGTTCCGCCTCGGGTTCGGAAACCCGAGGGACCGTTCGGCGATCATTATGGGTACTACTCGCTTCAACACGACTACCCGGTGTTCGAAGTGAGCCGCGTCGCTCATCGTCACGATGCGATTTACCCGGCCACTGTCGTGGGAAAGCCGCGCCAGGAGGATTTCTTCATCGGCGATCTGCTGCAGGAGTTGCTCTCACCGCTCTTTCCGGTCGTGATGCCCGCGGTCGAGCGGCTGTGGTCGTACGGTGAAACCGGGTATCACTCGCTGGCCGCCGCGATCGTCAAGCAGCGATACCGCAGGGAAGCGATGGCCAGCGCGTTTCGCATTCTCGGTGAAGGTCAACTGTCGCTGAGCAAGTTCCTGCTGGTCACCGATCAGCATGTGGACGTCCGGAATTTTCGCGCGACGCTGGAACACATCCTGGCCCGCACGCGAACGGAGACCGATCTCTACGTTTTCTCGAACCTCGCCATGGATACGCTGGATTACACGGGGCCGAGCGTCAACGAAGGATCGAAGGGCGTGTGGATGGGCCTCGGCGGTCCGATTCGCGAACTTCCCCGGCAATTCACGGCGTCCGAGGTGCCAGGCGGAATCACGGACGTCCGGGTGTTCTGCGGGGGGTGCCTCGTCGTCGGGGCGCCGTCATATCAGTCCGAACGGGATGTCTGCGCCCGAATTGCGGCGTCTCCGGCGTTCGCGTCGTGGCCGCTCGTCGTTGTCAGTGATGAGCCCGAGCGGGCGGCACGGAGTGACATGAATTTTCTCTGGACGACGTTTACCCGGTTCGAGCCGGCGGCCGATATCCACGCTGCCGACCGTCGCATCATCCGGAACCATATCGCCTACACAGCTCCCGTGGTCATTGACGCCCGACTGAAGCCGTGGTACCCGAAGGAATTGTCGTGCCGGGAGGATGTCGCCGGTCTCGTGAGCGGCCGGTGGCGGGAATATTTCCCATCGGCAAAGGTCACGATGGGAGACTCCGAGCGCGGCCATCTCGACTAAGCTAAGCTTCTAGGCTCGTCATGACGCGAGACGAAATCGTCGAATTCTCCGCCCGCCGGCTCGAGAGCTTCAATCGGCACGACGCCGTAGTACTTGCAGCCCTTCACGCCGAGGATGGTGTTGTCGAGAGCCCGTTTGCCGGGGGTGAGACGGTGGGCCGTGAAGCGATCGAACAGCTGTACCGGGCAGTCTTCGCCGCATTCGGCACAGTGAGGCTCGACCAGGAGATGTTGTTAATCGACGGACAGAAGACGGCTTTGCTGGCGCACTTCCACGGCACGCATAGCGGTGAAATGATGGGTGTACCGCCGACCGATCGTCCGTTCAGCATCCCACTGGTCTCTTTGTGCGACCTGCGTGACGGGCTCATCGTGCGGGAGCAGCGCGTGTACGATTTCACCGGGATGCTGTTGCAGGTCGGGGCCTTGAAGGCCAAACCTATCTAGTCGACGAGACCACACCAAGCGCATGGCCGAAGCCCGCCTCCACGTGACTGACGCGCAGGGACGACGAGTCGTCGTGCTCGATCGACCGCTCTTTATGATCGGCCGCCGCACCTCCGCTGACTTGCAGATTGTCAGCACGGACGTCTCCCGCGAGCACGCGGAGATCGCACAGGAGGACGGACGTTTCCTGCTGCGCGATCGCGGTTCTCGCTACGGCACGTTCGTCAACGGCGAGCAGGTAACGGAGCGTGTCCTCCAACCCGGCGACCGCATTCGACTGGGGCGCACCGACGCCATCGAACTGCTCTTCATGACCGAAGGCGCCAAGACGACGGGGTTCCTCGACTCGGGAACGTCGGACGGCGGCGATCTGCGGCAGATGGCGGCGATCCTGAATGGGCTTCGCGCGCTTGGTTCGGGTCGAGTGCTCGATGAGATTCTGGCGCTGGTGATGGACTCGGCGCTCGACGTCACCAAGGCCGACCGCGGTTTCATGATGCTCGCGAACACCGAAGGCGAGCTGGAGTTCAAGATCGCGCGCGGGCGAGGCCGCACGACCCTGCCGGGGACGACCTTCACCACGAGCGAGAAAATTCCCCGCGAGGTCTTCCAAACGGGCCAGAGCCGCATCGTCAACGACCTGATGGACGCGGATATCAAGGATAAGCACGATGGCACCATCGCCATCGGCATTCGTCATGTACTCTGCGTCCCTCTCCGGGTGACTCCGCCGTCGTCGGCACCGGCGGCAGCCCGATCGGAACGAGTCATCGGCGTACTGTACCTGGATGGCCGCGAGCGCAGCACCATGTTGGCGAAGGCGACGCAGTCCTCGCTCGAGGCATTCGCCACGCAGGCCGCGCTTGCGATTGAAAGCGCCCGTCTCTACGCCGAATCGGCAGAGAAGGCGCGTCTCGACCACGACCTCAAGATCGCCGCCGAGATTCAGCGCAACATGCTGCCGGACCCGGTTTTCGAGGTCGGCGCGATCGATCTGGCCGCGGAGTCCATCCCGTGTCGTACCGTGGGAGGCGATTTCTACGACTACCTCGAGATCGGCGAGCGGGGGCTCGGATTCGCGTTAGGTGACGTTGCCGGAAAGGGTCCGCCGGCGGCGCTGCTGGCCGCCGCCGTGCAGAGCAACTTCGTCGCCCTCGCACCGGTGAGCGCCGACCCGGCCGAAACAATGGCGCGGGTGAACAAGGCGCTGCTGCGCCGAGCCATCGACGCGCGGTTTGCGACGATGTTTTACGGCGCTGTTACCGCGGACGGGCGTCTCAGCTACTGCAACGCCGGTCAGGAACCGCCATTGGTCATCGGCCGGAATGGTGTCGCGTGGCTCGAGACCGGTGGTCCCGTCCTCGGCTTGCTCTCGATTGCGACCTACGAGTTTGAGACTGTCGCACTCGAGCCCGGCGACCTGGTGGTCGTGTGCAGCGATGGTGTGACCGAGGCGCGGAATCGCGCCGGCGACGAATTCGGGCGCGACCGTCTCGTCGAAGCGGTGCGAGGGCGTCAAGGGCGCAAGCCGGAGGCAGTACTCGAACACCTGATCGCCGAGGTGAGGCTGTTCGCCGAGGGCGCGCCGCAGGCCGACGACGTGACAGCCCTTGTCCTGCGGTATCGGGGACGAGGCTGATGTAAGATTGCGCGCCCGATTGCAAGTCGCGGCGGCAAGGGAGGACGAATGCAGATCGGACAGCGAATGGTCGGTGATGTGGCGATCATCGAGATTATCGGCGACATCACGCTGAGCAAGGGAGGCGACGTCATCATCAAGGACAAGGTCCAGAGCCTGCTGCAGCAGGGGAATCGCAAGCTGCTGCTCGATATGGGTAATGTCTCATATGTGGACAGCGCCGGCCTGGGGCAGCTCGTGCAGGTCTACGCGACGACGAGTCATCTGGGCGGGTCGCTGAAGCTGCTGCGTGTGACCAAACGGCTGAAAGACCTGCTGGTCCTGACGAAGCTCCTGACAGTGTTCGAGAGCTACGACGACGAAGCGGAAGCTGTCGCCAGTTTCAGCAAATAGAAAGAGTGCCTTAGTTCAGGGCGTTCGGCACGGCGAGCGTAAACGGCGCAATCACGGCATCGAAGCGCTCGCCGTCGGCCGTGACCATCTGATAGCTTCCCTGCATCGCCCCTACCGCCGTCTTCAGGGGACAGAAGCTCGTATACTCGAAGGACCCACCGGGCTGCAGCACGGGCTGCTCGCCGACGACACCTTGTCCTTTGACGCGCTCCACCTCGCCGTCGGCATTGGTGATGATCCACTCGCGCGAGATGAGCTGCGCGACATCGGGGCCGCTATTCGAGATGCGGACGTGATACTGGAACAGATACGATCCTTCCCGTGGGGAACTACGATCGGGAATGAACTCGCTCCGAACCTGGATCCGTATTCCGCGTGTGGTGGCGTCGCTCATCCGGACGCCGCGTGTACTGGTATCAGTCATCTGTGAAGGGTGCGAAGCGCCGCGCTGGACCACTGAGGTCAGCCGGACGCCATCGCTGATTATGTCATGGCCGCTGTTTTGAGAACCGATGCGCGTGGAACCGGCGAGCGCATTCGGCGTAGTACAGTTCCGGGATCGTCGATGGACCCTGCCAAGAAGAAGAGCGTTTCAGCCTCGGCCGCGTGGCGCGAGGCGCGGGCGCTCCTGTGGGCGCATCGCCGCCGTCTGCTCATCGGGCTGGGGCTGATGCTGGTCAGCCGGCTGGCGGGACTCGTGCTGCCAGCCTCCTCCAAGTACTTGATCGATGACGTAGTTGGGAAGAATCGTTCGGATCTGTTGCCGTTGATTGCCCTGGCCGCCGGCTTGGCGACGCTGGTCCAGGCCGTGACGTCGTTTGCACTGTCGCAGATCCTGGGTGTCGCCGCGCAGCGTGCGATCACCGACATGCGAAAGCGTGTGCAGGCGCGGATCATGCACCTGCCAGTGCGTTATTTCGACTCGACACAGACCGGGGTGCTGGTGTCGAGGATCATGAGCGACGCCGAGGGAATCAGAAACCTGGTCGGGACCGGGTTGGTGCAACTGGTCGGCGGCCTCGTGACGGCGGTAATGGGACTCGGCGTCCTGTTCTGGCTGAACTGGCACCTGACGGTCATCACGATCCTCGTGCTGGCAGCGTTCGGCGGGGGAATGGCGTACGCGTTCCGCACCTTGCGGCCGCTCTTCCGCGAACGCGGCAAGATCAACGCCGAGGTGACGGGGCGCCTGACCGAAGCGCTCGGAGGGATCCGCGTCGTCAAGTCATACACGGCAGAAAAGCGCGAAGAGATCGTCTTCACCAAGGGCGCGCATCGCCTGTTCCGCAATATCGCCAAGGCGATGACCGGTGTCTCGGCGACGACGGCCGGCAGCACGGTGATCGTGGGAATCGTCGGCGTGCTGATGATCTCGCTGGGTGGCCGCGCGATCATCGCGGGCGAAATGACGCTCGGCGAGCTGATCATGTACATCTTCTTCATCGGGCTCGTCGCCGCGCCGCTGGTGTCGATTGCGTCGATCGGGACGCAGATTACGGAAGCGTTTGCCGGCCTCGACCGAATCCGCGAAATCCTCGACATGTCGACTGAGGTCGAAGAGGACGAGAGCCGCGAGCCGGTCGAAAGACTCGCGGGAGACGTCGGATTTGACGACGTGTGGTTCGAGTACAACCCTGGTCAGCCCGTGCTTCGAGGCGTCTCGTTTCATGCGAGACAGGGGACGACGACGGCGCTCGTCGGTTCGAGCGGGTCGGGCAAGAGCACGCTCATCAGCCTCGTGATGGCGTTCAACCGGCCGACGAAGGGTCGGGTGATTGTCGACGGCCAGGACCTCTCCGATTTGCGTCTCATGGACTATCGGAGTCAGCTGGCGTCGGTGCTGCAGGAAAACTTCCTGTTCGACGGGACCATCACCGAGAACGTGGGCTACGCGCGGCCAGGTGCCACGCGCGACGAGATCGTCGAGGCGTGCCGGATCGCGCATTGCGACGAATTCATCAGCCAGTTTCCACAGGGATATGACACCGTCGTTGGTGAACGTGGCATCAAGTTGTCGGGCGGACAGCGCCAGCGCGTGTCGATCGCCCGCGCCATCCTCGCGAATCCACGCATCCTCATCCTGGATGAAGCGACCTCGAGTCTCGACAGCGAGAGCGAGCAGATGATTCAGGACGGCTTACGCAACCTGCGGGCCGGCCGCACGACGTTTGTGATCGCCCATCGCCTGTCGACGATCCGGAGCGCGGATCAGATCCTGGTGCTCGAAGAAGGGCAAGTCGTCGAGCGGGGTACTCATGCCGAGCTGATCGCCCTGAATGGACGGTATCGCTATCTGCACGACAAGCAGTACAAGCTCGAGACCGATCGCTTCATCAACCCGGGAGAGGACTTCACGCCGGAACCCGAGAAGCCGAAGTCCGCGCCCGTGAGAGTGACACAGAGCCTGTAGGAGGCCGAACACGAATGGACGAATCGATGTTGCTCAATGGCGTCCTTCGCAGCGTGCTGGGAGGACGTCGCCGGCGATCTCGACGAGCGATGCGGTACTTGAACCGCGGGATCGGCGGACCACTGGGTGGAACGCTTGGGTCGATAGGTGGATCACTTCTCTCCAACCCGAATGTCTTGTTGACGGCTGCGGGATTCGCGTGGGGAATTTTCGAGACGCTCCAGCAGGAAGACACGCCCGGAACAGCGCCTGGAGCGCCGCCGGCGTCGACCGCGTCGGGGACATCCCCGTTGCCGCCTTTGCCGGTCGTCGATAGCGCGTCAACCCACGTCAGCGATCAGGCGCTCCAATTCGTCCGCCTCGCGATATCCGCGGCGCATGCCGACGGATCCGTGAGCGACCAGGAGCGACAGGCAATCCTCGATCAAGCTCGCATCGCGGGTGTGGACCGCATCGTCGAGCAGGAGTTGATGCAACCACGTCCACTCGCGGAGATCGTGGCCGGAGTGACCGATGACACCCATCGGGGCACTCTCTATGTGCTTGCATACAGCATCCTTCGGGGTGACGAACAGCCAAGCGGTGCCGAACGTATCTATCTGGCGAAACTTGCGCACCTGCTGGGGCTCGATCCCAGGACAGTGCAACAACTGGAGCAGAACGCGGGCAAGCGTATAGACGCGCAGCCGGAGCAGTAGTGAGTGGTAGTCGATAGACACCGTAGGCCTGGTCCTGCTCTGTGGACCCGGCGACAGCGACGGCGAGGAGACAGAAGAGATGTCAGACGACCAGTGGTTCATGGCCATCGGGGGGCACCAGGTGGGACCTGTGTCACGAGACGATGTGGTGACGAACTTACGGAACGGCACCATTGATGGAAACACCCTCATCTTCGGTCCGGGCCTGACGAACTGGACGCCGCTCAAGGACGTCCCGCAACTGGCCTCGTTTCTGACCGGCGCGTCCGGCGCTCGCACGGCGGCGCCACCGCCAATCGTGCCCGGTCGCCGCGCTCACGAGATCGACTTCCGCATCGTCGGCAGCGAGATGCAGTTCGTCGAGGTCGAACTGGATCCGGGTGAAAGCGCGGTCGCTGAGGCGGGCTCGATGATGTATATGACGCCGGGCATCTCGATGGAGACCGTCTTCGGTGACGGGGCACAGCCACGCGGCAGCGGTGTGATGAACGCCATCCTCGGCGCCGGCAAACGGCTGATCACCGGCGAGAGTCTGTTCATGACCGTGTTCACCAACTCGGGAGGCGGCAAGCAGCAGGTCTCGTTCGCCGCGCCGTACCCCGGCAAGATCCTCGCGATGGATCTCAAGCAGCTCGGTGGCACGCTCATCTGCCAGAAGGATTCGTTCCTGTGCGCGGCGCGCGGGGTCTCGATTGGCATCGCGTTCCAGCGCCGCATCGGCGTCGGATTGTTCGGCGGCGAAGGTTTCATCATGCAGAAGCTCGAAGGCGACGGCCTGTGCTTCGTGCATGCGGGCGGAACCGTCCATCCGCTCGATCTGGGTCCCGGCCAGACGCTGCGCGTCGATACCGGATGTCTGGTCGCGCTACAACCATCGGTGTCGTACGACATCCAGTACGTCGGCAAGATCAAGACGGCCTTGTTCGGCGGCGAAGGATTGTTCTACGCGGCGCTGACGGGTCCGGGTCGTGTGTGGCTGCAGTCGTTGCCGTTCAGCCGCATGGCCGATCGGATTTACAAGGCCGCGCCGTCCGCCGGCGGCAGCCGCCGCGAAAGTGGTTCCATCCTGGGCGGGCTCGGCGATCTGCTTGATGGAGACAAGGACTAAACGGTTCGAAGTGCGACGGTTCGAAGGTGCGAAGGTGCGAGGGTGCGGGTGCGAAGGTCTGGGGTCCGAGGGTGACGCGGCAGGAGCGGCAGCAGTTTCTCAAGGTCCTGCAGGCGCACGCCCAGACCGTGGCGATTGCTGAAGCGTGCGCATCCACCACGCGCGACCTCGCGGCGGAAGTCGCGCGCGGTGGAACGCCGGGCCGCGACGATTTGATGACCACGGTGGATCAAGCCGAGCGCGCGCTCGCCGACCTGGCTGCCGTTCGCGAGGAAGTCGAGCGCGTTCTTGCGTCGCTTGGCGCTACCTAATCGCGCCACGTCCGGTAGAGGCGGGTCTTCAACCCGCCGCTACTAAAATCGTTCTCGCATGCGCACTCCCGTCACTCTCGTTACCGGCGCCAGCGGAGAGATCGGCCATGGGCTGATCACCCGGCTGTCCGGCACCGGTCGTCCGATCGTCACCATCGATCTCGCGCCGCTCGACCCCTCTCTTCACAAGCTGGTGTTGCGTGAGTTCACCGGCTCGATTACCGACAGCACGCTGCTCGAGCGGGTCTTGGCCGAGTTCGAAGTCGACCTGATTTTCCATCTGGCCGCGCTACTCTCGACGCGCGCCGAGTTCACGCCGGTCACCGCGCATCATGTCAACGTCGAGGGCACGCTGACACTGCTCGAGTTCGCGCAGCGTGAAGGGGAGTCGCACGGACGCACGGTTTGCTTTCTGTATCCGTCATCCGTGGCGGCGTACGGCCTTCCCGATCTGGCCACGAAATCCAGAGTCGGGCGGATTCGAGAGGACGAGTGGAACACTCCGCGAACGATGTACGGGTGCAACAAGCTGTATTGCGAGCACCTCGGTCGCTACTACGCGAGGTTTTACAAGCAGCTCGCGGCGCATGCGACCGGTCGAGTCGACTTTCGATGCGTCCGCTTTCCCGGCCTGATCTCCGCCGTCACGATGCCGTCGGGCGGCACCTCGGACTACGCTCCGGAGATGATTCACGCAGCCGCGCGCGGGGAACCGTACACGTGTTTCGTGCGTCCGGATACCCGCATTCCATTCATGGCGATGCCCGACGCGATCTCGGCGCTTCTCGATCTCGCCAGAGCGCCGCGCGATCGACTGACGCGAACCGCGTATAACCTCACAGCGTTCAGCCCGACCGCCCAGCAGATCCATGATGCCGTGATGGCCGCCTTTCCAGGCGCAGTCGTGGGGTGGGGCACCGATGAGAAGCGGCAGAGTATCGTCGATTCCTGGCCTGAAGATGTCGACGATGGCGCCGCCCGACGCGATTGGGGATTTGCGCCGGTGTACGATTTCAATTCTGCGTTCGAGAAGTACCTCATTCCGAACGTGCGCGAGCGATATCGATGAAGGGCCGTGTTGTCGCAGCAGCCTCTCTGGCCGTCGTCATCGTCAGTGTAAACGCCACGTTGGGCCACGCAGATCTTCGTGTTCTTCGTGGCTCGGAGGACGACTCGATGAATGCCCTGGCTGAGCGTTACGTCAAGCTGGTGCTGGCGCTCGGTCAGCACGACGCCGACTATGTCGACGCGTACTACGGACCGCAAGAGTGGCGAACGGAAGCGGCCACTGCCAAACGGACGCTTGGGGATATCGACCGCGATGCGGCGACAGCGCAGACGGCTCTGGCCGAGGCGAAGCCGGCCGACTCTGCCGAGGAAGCGGTACGTCTCAGGCATGAGTACCTGACAAGGCAGCTGGGCGCATTGCGTGCCCGCGTTTCTATGCTCGAGGGGCACAAGCTGACCTTCGATGAAGAATCCCGAGCGCTCTACGACGCGGTTGCCCCGACGCACACCGAGAGCGAGTTCGACGCGGCGCTGAAGGAACTCGAGTCGCGACTCCCGGGCGACGGCTCGTTGACGGAGCGGTTCGACACGTTCCGGTCGCGATTCATCATCCCGAAAGAACGGTTGGACGCCACGTTCAAGGCGGCAATCGAGGGATGTCGCCGTCGCACGCGCGAACACATCTCGCTCCCGCCCGAGGAGAGTTTTACGGTCGAGTACGTCACCAACAAGAGCTGGTCGGGCTACAACTGGTATCAGGGGCAGTATCGCAGCCTCATCCAGGTAAACACCGACCTGCCGATCTTCGTTGATCGGGCCATCGATCTCGCCTGCCACGAAGGGTATCCCGGCCACCACGTCTACAACGTTCTACTCGAGAAGACGCTGGTGCGCGATCGGGGGTGGGTTGAATTTTCCGTGTATCCATTGCATTCTCCGCAGTCGCTCATCGCGGAGGGTTCGGCCAATTACGGCATCGACGTCGCGTTTCCGAAGCCCGATCGGTTTCAATTCGAGCGCACGGTGATCTTTCCATCGGCTGGTCTCGATGCCGCGGCGGTGGAGAATTACTATGCGGTGCTGAGCCTCGTCGATCGGCTCTCGTATGCCGGCAATGAAGCCGCTCGGCGCTACCTGAATGGGCAGATCGACGGCGCCGCAGCCGCGCGGTGGCTCGAACGCTATGGGCTCTACTCGCCGCCACGCGCGCAGCAGCGAGTTCGGTTCATCGATCAGTACCGGAGCTACGTGATCAATTACAACCTGGGCAAAGACATGGTGGCGCGGTACGTGGAATCTGAATCGGGCGGAGGAACCGACACGGCACGGCGATGGGACGTGTTCACGCGGCTGCTCTCGTCGCCGCGATTGCCGTCCGGGTTGGCAAGGTAGCTAGGTAGCTGGGTGGCTAGGTAGCTAGGTAGCTAGGTAGTCGGGTTCGTCTGTGGCTTGGGGTTGGGAGTTACTGGTGGGAGTTAATCGTCTGGGAGTTGCTCAGTGATTTGCATCGAAATCAGCCGCCCGGGAGGACCTGAGGTTCTCGTGCCGGTCGAGCGGCCCGATCCTGTGCCTGGTCCGGATGACGTTCTCATTCGCGTTGCCGGCGCCGGTATCAACCGCCCCGACGTTCTTCAGCGCAAGGGAGCGTATCCGCCTCCCGCCGGCGCCAGCGACATCCCGGGCCTCGAGGTCTCCGGCACGATCGCTGCTATCGGCGCGAATGTGCGGCAGTGGAAAGTGGACGACGTCGTGTGTGCGCTTGTGGCCGGGGGCGGCTATGCCACGATGTGCGTGGCGCCGGCGCTGCAGTGCCTGCCCGTGCCCATCAATCTCGATCGCGTATCTGCTGCGGCGATTCCCGAAACCTTTTTCACCGTCTGGACCAACGTGTTCGAACGAGGTCGGCTCCGCGCTGGTGAGACGGCGCTCTTTCACGGGGGAACGAGCGGCATCGGCACGACGGCAATTCAGCTCGCTGCCGCGCGAGGCGCGACGGTGCTGGCGACTGCAGGATCGGATGAGAAGTGTCACGCCTGTGAAGACCTCGGCGCCAAGCAGGCGATCAACTACCGCACCGCCGACTTCGTCGAGGCGGTGCACGAGTTGACCAGCGGCAAAGGCGTCGATCTGATCCTCGACATGGTGGGCGGCCGCTACGTAGGCAGGAATCTCGAGGCGCTTGCGACCGACGGGCGGCTCGTCATGATCGGGTTCATGAGCGGCGAGTCGACGTCGCCGGTCGACTTCCGCCGGATTCTGGCACGGCGGCTCACGATCACCGGTTCAACGTTGAGACCCCGTTCGGTTGCGGAGAAGGGGCAGATTGCGGCGGCGCTCCGCACCGAGGTGTGGCCGCTGCTCGATCGCGGTGTCGTCAAGCCGGTGATCAATCGGGTCTTTCCGCTCGCCGACGCGGCCGAGGCGCACCGCGTGATGGAATCGAGCGAACACATTGGCAAGATCGTGCTCGCGACTTAGCCGACAAACCGGCCGCTGGCGGCTACTCCGCTCAATCGCAAGAGTATGATTAGGGCGCGTGCCGCGCTAGGCGTGCACGCGCTGGGGCGCGGACACGCGCATTCCTGCGACAGGCGGAATTGTGTCGACGCCGAACGCCGACAATCTGATCGGTCAGACAATCGGTCCCTACGTCATTGCCGCTCGCATTGGCGGTGGTGGTATGGGCGTGGTGTACCAGGCCCGGGACACGAAACTTGGCCGCACGGTGGCGCTGAAATTCCTGCCGCCACAATGGAGTCACGACGAAGACGCGCGCCAGCGCTTCATCCGCGAGGCACAGGCGGCGTCGGCAACCAACCATCCGAATATCTGCACCATTCACGACATCGCGACTGCCCCGGATGGTCAGTTGTTCATCGTGATGGCGTACTACGAAGGCAAGACGCTGAAGCAGCGGCTGGCGTCGGGACCGCTGTCAGTTGACGAGTCGCTTGATATCGCGACGCAGATCGCCGACGGCCTGGCGAAGGCGCACGCGCAGGGCGTCGTGCATCGCGACGTCAAGCCTGGGAACGTGATCCTGACCGAAGACGGCGCGCGCATCGTCGACTTCGGTCTTGCGACGTTCGCGAACGCATTGAAGCTGACGGTCGAGCATTCGACGTTCGGGACAGCGGCCTACATGTCGCCGGAGCAGGTGCGCGGACAGAGCGCCGACGCCCGCTCGGACGTGTGGGCGGTGGGAGTGATCCTCTACGAGATGCTGACAGGGCATGTGCCGTTCCAGGGATCGCACGCCGAAGCGATTGCGTACGCCATACGGAACGAGACACCTGAGCCGATTCGCTCGACGCGGCCCGATATCCGCGAGGAGATTGAGCAGGTCGTATTTCGAGCGATGCACAAGGAGCCATCGATTCGGTTTGCAAACGGCCGCACTCTGGCCCGCGCCTTGCGGGAAGTACGCGGGCAGTCACTTCCGCTCGATCTTCGAACCGAAGCCGTCACGCTGCCGTTGCCCCGGCCGATCGGAGAGAAACGGCGTCGGTCACTCCGAAGAATCTGGGCGACGGCCGCCGTTCTGGCTGCGGTCACGGCCGGTGCGTCAACGTATCTGGCGTGGCCGGTCGCGCGTACCTCGATTGTGGTGGCTCCATTTGGAAACCAGACCGGAGATACCGATCTCGACCAGTACCGCCTTGCGCTGACACACAGCCTCACCGCGTCGCTGCGCGACGCGCCGGATCTGAGTGTTACACCGTACAGCAGGCTGCTCGAAATCGTGCGCCGCTTTGAACAGGAGGGCTCGGACGTCTCGAGTCGCGACGCCATACAGGCCATAACAGCAAATACTCAGGCATCGTGGGTGGTGGTGCCGACGTTGCTGCGCGATGGCGGCTCGTGGCGAGCGCGCGTCGAGCTGCGCGACCCGCGAACAGCGAATAGCATCTGGACGCACGAAACGACTCGCGAGACATCGTCGTTGACCCATGAGGTCGCGCATCGCCTCACTTCGATCCTTGCGGAGGACATCGACGCCCGCTTGAGCAGCCGGCGGACGGCGACCGTCAAAGCACTTCTCGGCCTCCTGCCCTTCGGACGCCGCGAGCGCCCAGGACACGTGCGATCGCTCGAAGTCGCGAAGGCGTTGGCGGATGGCATCGGGTGGTACGACGACCTCGAGTATGCGAAGGCTCACCAAGCGTTCCGAACGGCAGCCAATCTCGACGCTCGAAATCCGTTGGTGCTCGCCTGGCTCAGTCGCGTCGCACTCGTCATGAGGGATGAGAACGCCGCCCTGGACGCGGCTGAACGATCGCTCCCCCTGTTGACGGCAGAGGTAGCGCCTGTCGACGCGGTCTTCGTGGAAGCCGTGGCGGCTGAAGCGCGTCGTGATCTCGCCACGGCCGAACGCAAGTATCGCGCGCTGCGCGCTCAACGACCTGACGACCCGTCGCTGGTGATGGAGCTCGCAGGCTTCTTCGACCGACAGGCACGAAACGCGGATGCCGTCGTGGAGTATCACGAGGCGTTGCGGCTGGACGAGCGGCTCCTGCGGCCGCAGTTGGAGCTGTGTCGGATGTATAGCCCGTCCCGTTTGAACGAACCGGCCAGCGCTCGGACTCATGGCGGTAATGCGTTGGACGGATACCGAACGCTAGGTACGCAGGCCGAGGAGGGACAGAGCCTCTTGTGCCTGGCAGACGTCCTCGCGCTTGGGAGGGATGAACAACGAGTCCAGGCCGGTACGCTCGCCCAGGCCGCGCTCAAGCTTTTCGAGGAACTCGATTACGACTACAGTGCCGCCCGCGCGGAGTATTACCTGGCCCTCGTCGCAGCAATGCAGGGCCGATTTAAAGAGTCGGTGGCGATCGGCGAGAAAGCGTTGGTACGTGCACGTGATGCCGGCAATATCGCGGTGCAGGCGACTCTCATGAGCAACCTCGGCGCCGCGCACGTATCACTGGGGAACCGCGCGCAGGGTGCGGACTACTATCAACAAGCCTATAAACTGTATCAATCATGGCGTGACGAATCGCGCGCAGCACGGATTCAAGCGAACAGGGGAGCGTTGCTCATCGAGTCCGGCCGTGCCGCCGAGGGCCTTCTCGATGTGAAGAATGCGCTCTCGGTCGTGGAGAGATTAGGCGACACGAATTTTCAGACGTACTGCCTGCGAATTCTTGCCACGTACTACCGAAACCAGGGCCGGCACGCCGACGCTTTACGCGAGTTGAACAAGGCGCTTGCGATCGCAAAAGAGCGAAACCTTGCGGACAATGTTACGGTGATGACGACCTTCGTGGCGCTCTCGCAGTTCGAGACCGGCGACTACGGGGACGCGATTGAATCGCTGCGTAGCGCCTTGAAGGACGGCAGCGGTCGCCTGAGCAGCGAGGCGCGAATCCGTCTGGCGCGAACATACATACGAATGGGGAGTCTTACACTGGCGGCAACAGAACTCGAACGTGCCGAAAGCGAACTACGCACGTCACCGAATGAAGGGCTGCAGGTGCTGTTTCTTCTCGTGCGAGGCGAGTGGGAGCTCGAATCGGGGCAGCCACGAGAGGCCCAAGCGACTTTCGAGCGGGCAGTAAACGCATGGCAGGAGAGCTCGCCCGAGCCCGCAGTCGTCGAGGCTCGCGCCTACTTCGGAATCCTCACTGCACGTGCCGGACATGTCGATGCCGGTCGCCGCTCGGTTCGGGCCGCGCTCGAAGCTGCCGAGAGACTTGGGTACCGCGACCTTGAAGCGCGATGCCGTCTTCTGCTGACCGAGATCGAAGTCACAGCACGAAGGTTCAATGAGGCGCGCAGCGCCCTCGACGCGATCCCTCCGGACAGCCAGGAACAAACGATCGGACCCGAGCTGCGGGCAGAATCGCATTATTGGCGGGGGCGGCTTCAGGCCGAGTCGGGCGACTCGGTGGCGGCGCAACGCAGTACCGATGCGGCGCGCACGATCGTTCGCGATGTGAGCGAGCGCCTGCCGGATGAATATCGTGCGTCGTTCCTGGCCCGAGCGACGCTGCGGCATTTCCAGTAATTCTGTTCGGTGTCACAGCGATGAACGTTTGATTCCGGGTTTGTAAACCTCAACCGTAAGGCACATTCTTGGAGGAGACGATGGGCGACGCACAGTTCGATGGTGGCGGTAGTGTGAAGTGGAAGGTTCGTCCGTCCAAAGGGAATCCTGGGCAGGGTAACCCCCATGGTGCCAGTGGTAAGGACGACGATCCAGTTGGCCCTGGATTTTTCAAGGTATTTGACAACGACAACTTGGTGCACGAGACCACCGAAACTGTGGGCCACATAATCAAGGTTGAGTGGGGGCCGGAATCAGCACCGCCGACGGCGAAGCTCACAACCGAGTCACGCGTCGGAGCGACCACGAGCAAGGGCGCGACGAAAGCCCCGAGTACCGCGACGAAAAGCGCTATCTCAAAGCCGATATCGAAGAAGACGGCGCGAAGGGCCACGACGACGAAGAAAACTGCCCGGAGCGCCAAAAAGAAGTAGATGCGCCCCGCCGAATCGTCAAGAACGAAGAAACAGCCGGCGCAACCGCATCAGGAGCGATGGATGCGCTGACGTCAGAGTGCTCAACGCAGCCGACAATTCTGACGCGGTCGCATATCGATCGCTGGCCCGTTTGGCGAGCAGCCGCTGGACGATCTGCTCGAGGCCTTTGTGGTGGTGAGGTGCCAGGTTCGTCAGGGGCACCGGATCTCTGTCCAGCACGTTGCCGACGGTTTCTGACGGGGAGGCTCCCGCGAAAGGCAGCCTCCCCGTTGCCATCTCGTACATCACGACACCGAGAGAAAACAGGTCGCTGCGTGGATCGAGCGGCAGCTGCAGGATTCGCTCCGGCGCCATGTAGTTGGCCGTCCCCATCGGCCGTCCCGGAATCGTGGATCCTTCGGGCCCGAGTTCGTGGGTTTCAATCGTCGCAAAACGCCGGGCCAAGCCGAAGTCGAGGACTTTCACCTGCGCCGTCTCGCTCACGATGATGTTGCCCGGCTTGATATCGCGGTGGACGATCCCTTTCGTGTGAGCCGAACCGAGCGCCGCGGCAATCTGCCCGGAAATTTCCACGATCGCTGAAGTCGTCAGCGTCCGGCGCGCCATGTAGGTTTTGAGATTGACGCCTTCGACGCATTCCATGGCGATGAACGCCCGTCCTTCGAAATGGTCGATTTCGTAAATCGTGCAGATATTCGGGTGGTTCAACTGCGCGATGGTGTCGGCCTCGCGCTTGAATCGGCGCTCGGCGTCGGGATCGTTGCTCGATTCTTCCGGCAGGAACTTGAGCGCGACCTTCCTGGGCAACCGGACGTCTTCGGCTTCATAGACGACGCCCATGCCGCCACTGCCGAGCTTGCCGGTAATGCGGTAATGACTGACGAGGTGTCCGAGCATCAGGGGGTTCCTGAGAATACACGTAAGTTCGATCGTCAGCTCAAAGCCGTTAGCTGCTAGTAGGGAGTTGCCGCTATGATGGCTGCGAGTCACACCACGGTGAGCGATCCGTCCAAGAAGAAGTCCAGCCCGCCGCCGCAGACAGACGGCGACGGCGCACTCCTCAGCGACGAACCGACGATTGAGTTGGTCGTGCGTGCCCGCGAAGGCGACCGGATGGCTGTTGAAGCGCTGCTTCAACGCTCGATCCCGGGCCTCACCCGGTTTGCGCATGGCCGATTGCCGCCGGCAGCACGCGGATCACTGGATACCGGAGACCTGGTCCAGGAAACGGTACTGCACGTCCTTCGGCGTCTCGATAGCTTCGAGCCGCGGCACGTGGGCGCCATGCAGGCGTACTTGCGTCAATCGGTCATCAATCGAATCCGCGACGAGGTTCGCCGCATCGGTCGTCATCCGGCACCTGCCGAATTGCCGGAGGACCTGGTCTCGGAGATGCCTTCGCCGCTCGAGGAAGCCGTTCGCGCCGAGGCCTACGATCGGTACCGCGCCGTGCTCGTGCAACTGAGCCCGCGCGACCGTGAGATGGTGGTGGCGCGCATCGAGGCTCAGTGGAATCTCGGAGAGATCGCGCAGCGCTTCAACATGCGGACCGTCGATGGAGCACGCATGGCGGTCACGCGCGCCTTGCGCCGGCTGATGGATCGAATCAAGGCCTGACCGCGTAGCGGCGAGTCTTCAGACTCGCCGTCAAAGTGGCGGATCCGATCGAGGCGGGTCTGCCTTCGACTGCGCTCAGGCCAGGAAAGACCCGCCTCTACCCCATTGTGAATTAGTCGGCGACGACCACCCGGCGGCTGCTGGTGTGCGAGCGCAGGACGTCTGAAGTCAGGCGCTTGCTCAGGTAAACCTTCGACTCCCGGTTGTCGGTCGGGTGGATCTCGTACTTGATGACGTTGAACTCGAGCTGGTCCAGCGTGCCTCGCATGTCATAGAAGCGATTCTTGGTCTTGACCACGACCTCGTGAAACCCGGCGGCGTGGGCCCACACTTCGGATTCCTCGGTCAGCGCGCGAAAGTGACCCTGGCCACGCCAGTCGCGACGCGTGCCTCCCACCCAGCTGTAAAGCACCTTGCGATCCTCGAAGACGACGCTGCTCTTCAGGCGGGCCACGAGATCGGCGAGTTTTGGCTCGGTTTCGTCGATCCGGATCTCGTGAACGACTTTGAACGCGACCGGCACAATCGTGCCGGGATCATCCCGGAGAGGAGCCTCGGCCATCAGGATCAGAAATTCCCGGTTCCCGAGGCGCGAGACGATTTCGGCGGCCGTCTTCTTGCGCGGAAACTCTCCGAAATACTCTTCGATGTATTGAATCTCGAGGGCACCGGTCTCGAGGGGGTATTGCTTGATCAGATACTCCATCAAGGCTTTTGGCTCTGGGTCTGGTGTTTGGGCGTTCGTCCGGGTCCGGTCCTCAAGGTTCAGGTCAGGCCGGCCCACTAATTCTATAGCCTCAGGGTTCGTACGCGAGATTCGGCAAGAGCCACCGTTCTACGTCCGTGATGCCGGAGTCTTTCCGTCGTGCGTAGTCCTCGACCTGATCGCGGCCAACCCGTCCAACGCTGAAATATCGGGCCTTTTCGTGAGAAAGATACAAGCCGCTCACAGATGCGGCCGGCGTCATGGCGTAGCTCTCGGTCAGCGCCATCCCGGCGCGGTCGGCGGCGAGCAGGTCGAACAGGCGCCCTTTCTCGCTGTGATCGGGACATGCCGGATAGCCAAATGCGGGCCGGATACCTCGATATCGTTCCGCGATCAAATCGGCCTGTATGAGCTGCTCGTCAACGCCGTAGCCCCAGTCACGCCGGGCGCGCTGATGCAACCATTCCGCGCTCGCCTCGGCAAATCGATCGGCGAGTGCCTTGACCATGATGGCGTGGTAGTCGTCGTGCTGTTGCTCGAAGGATCGCGCGAGCGCATCGGCACCCAGACCCCCCGTCGTGGCAAACGCGCCGACGAAGTCAGTCAATCCCGATTCAACCGGCGCGATGAAATCGGCAAGCGACAGATGCGGCGTTTCCTGGGGTAATTGTTCCTGCTGTCGCAGCATTGGAAAGCGGGCGAGCTCGCTCCGCCCGTCTGAATGAGGGTGGAAGAGCACGAGGTCCTCATCGTCGCTATTCGCTGGCCAGAAGCCGTAGACGGCGCGGGCGCGAATCAGCTTCTCCTTGACGATGCGATCGAGCAGCGTGCGGGCGTTCTCGAACAGCTCGCGCGCGGCGCGACCGTATTGCGGATGTTCCAGGATTGCGGGAAACCGTCCCTTCAGTTCCCAGGCGGCGAAGAAGAACGTCCAGTCGATGTACGGGACGATTTCGGCGAGCTCGATATCGATCACCGACGTACCCGTAAACGCCGGAACGGCGATCGCGGCGGGAGTCCACTCCAGCTTCAACCGTTTCTTTGACGCCTCGGGCCAGGGAACGATCGGACGGCGCTTCAACGCAGCATGTTGTGCGCGCGCGCGATCTTGTTCCTCGCGGTTGGTCGCGTCGAGTTGGACGCGCTGAGCCGGATCGAGCAGGCGGGCGACGACATCGACGGCCTTCGACGCGTCGATCACATGAACGACGGGCTGGCCGGCGTACTCCGGAGCGATCTTGACGGCGGTGTGCTGACGGCTCGTTGTCGCCCCCCCGATCAGCAAGGGCACGTGCATCGCTCGCCGCTCCATCTCGCGAGCGACGAAGACCATCTCATCGAGCGAAGGCGTGATGAGGCCGCTCAGTCCGATGAGATCGGCACCGGCATCGACAGCCGCCTGCAGGATCTTGTCGGCCGGCACCATCACACCAAGGTCGATGATCTCGTAGTTGTTGCACGACAGCACGACACCGACGATGTTCTTCCCGATGTCGTGCACATCACCTTTCACCGTCGCCAGCAGTACCTTTGACCTTCGACTTTTGACCTTTGACCTTGCCTGCTCCTCCTCGAAGTACGGGAGCAGGCAGGCGACCGCTTTCTTCATCACACGCGCGCTCTTGACGACCTGGGGCAGGAACATCTGGCCCGCGCCGAACAGGTCGCCGACTACGCGCATGCCGCTCATGAGCGGGCCTTCAATCACGTCGAGCGGACGCGACAGCGCGCGGCGGGCCTCTTCGACATCCTGCTCGATGAAATCGACGACGCCGTTGACGAGCGCATGCTCGAGCCGTTTTTCGACATTCAGCTCGCGCCAGGCGAGATCCGGGCCCTGACTACCTGCCCGTCCGGCGACGGTGGCCGCGAACCGCACGAGGCGATCGGTGGCGTCCGGTCGCCGGTTGAGGATGACGTCCTCGACGTGCTCCAGCAGATCCTTCGGAATCGTCTCGTACACCGTGAGCTGCGCGGCGTTGACGATCGCCATGTCGAGCCCGGCCTTGATCGCGTGGTACAAGAATGCCGAGTGCATCGCTTCGCGGACCACGCTATTTCCGCGGAACGCGAAGGACAGGTTGCTGACGCCGCCACAGACCTTGACGCGCGGGCATGTCACCTTCAGAATGCGCGCCGCTTCAATGAAATCGAGCGCGTAAAAATTGTGCTCCTCGAGCCCGGTCGCGATCGCCAGGATGTTGAGGTCCAGGACGATGTTCGCTGGATCGAAGCCGAGCCTTCCAGTCAGCAACCGGTATGCGCGCTCACAGATCTCGATCTTGCGTCCGGCCGTATCCGCCTGGCCGCGTTCGTCGAAGGCCATCACGACGACTGCGGCGCCGTACTCTCGAATGACGCGCGCCTTGCGAAGGAAATCGTCCTCTCCCTCTTTGAGGCTGATCGAGTTGGCGATGGCTTTGCCCTGGACGCACTGAAGACCGGCTTCGACAACAGACCATTTGGAGCTGTCGATCATGAACGGTAATCGCGCGATCTCCGGTTCGGTGGCGACGACGTTCAGGAAGGTCGTCATCGCGCCCTCCGAGTCGAGCATTCCCTCGTCCATGTTGATGTCGAGGATGTTCGCCCCGCCCCGCACCTGTTCGAGCGCGATGGCAGCTGCGTCCAGATACTGCTCATTCGCGATCATGGTCGCGAATCGTTTCGATCCGGTCACGTTGGTCCGCTCGCCGACGACGATGAGGGTGGAGTCGGGGCGGATGGTCAGCGTCTCGAGGCCGGAGAACTGGGTGAGTTTCCCGGGACTCGGGATCCGGGACTCGGGACTCGGGGCTCGGGGCTCGGTCGACGCAGAGACCTCGAATCCCGGATCCCGCATCCCGAGTCCCGACTTGCGAGGCGTCACCCCGTCGATCGCCTCGCGAATGGCCCGAATATGCTCTGGGGTGGTGCCGCAGCATCCGCCGATGATGTCCGCATAACCTGATACGGCGAAGTCGCGAAGCAACGCGGCCGTTTCTGACGGTGCTTCGTCGTACTCTCCGAACGCGTTCGGCAGGCCGGCGTTGGGATGGCAGCTCACGTACTCGTCAACCAGGCGCGACAGTTCGGCGAGGTGCGGGCGCATCTGGCGGGCGCCGAACGCGCAATTGAGCCCAACGCTGAACGGGCGCGCATGCTGAATCGAGACGCAAAACGCGTCCAGCGTCTGGCCCGACAGCGTGCGGCCGCTGCGATCCGCAATCGTGGCCGAGATCATGAGCGGCAGTTCGACGCCGCAGGCGTCGAACTCGTCGTGGATGCCGGCAATGGCGGCCTTGGCGTTCAATGTGTCGAACACCGTTTCGAGCAGCAGCAGATCGACGCCTCCGTCGATGAGTCCGCGCGCCTGTTCTCGATAGGCCTCGCGGACGCGGGCGAACGTCGTGGCGCGATAGGCGGGGTTGTTGACATCGGGCGAGATCGACAGCGTCCGGTTCGTGGGCCCGATTGCGCCAGCGACGAAGCGTGGACGCGCGGGCGTCTCGCGCGTCCATGCGTCGGCGGCTTCGCGCGCAAGGCGCGCCGCCTCGACATTCATCTCGTAGACGATGGCTTCGAGTCCGAAGTCAGCCTGCGCGATCGCCGTGCTGCCGAAGGTGTTGGTTTCGATGATGTCGGCGCCCGCGTCCAGGTAAGCGTGATGGATCGAGGAGATCAGGTCCGGGCGCGTGAGCACGAGCAGGTCGATGTTGTTCTTGACGAGATGACCGTGATCGCGGAAGCGCGCGCCCCGTACCGTTGCTTCGTCCAGCTTGTGGCCCTGGACCATGGTGCCCATCGCGCCATCGAGCAGAAGGATGCGGCGCGAGAGGATTTGTTGCAGCGTAGCCGTGGTCACACACCTACATTAACAACTCTCAATCGCCGGGTCTAAAAAGCAGGACCCGATCGCCGGGTCTAAAGAACAAGACCCGGCCTACACTGCCAAGAACGCGCGAACTACGCTGTGTAGGGCGGGTCCTGATTTTTGGACCCGCCGTGCAGCTTGCCTGGAGACCCGCCGTCTCGCTCAATTGTCGTAATACAGATAGAACTCGTGCGGATGTGGCCTCAGGCGCATCGGGTCGAGCTCCTTCTCGCGCTTGTACGAGATCCACGTGTCGATGAGATCTTCGGTGAAGACGTCGCCCTGTGTCAGGAACGCGTGATCCTGGTCGAGCGCCGTCAGCGCTTCGTCGAGCGATCCGGGCGTCGTCTTGATGCCCATCTCGTGCATCTCGTGCTTCGTCATCTCATAGATGTCGCGATCGAGCGGCTGGCCGGGGTCGATCTTGTTCTGAATGCCGTCGAGCATCGCCATCAGCATCGCCGACCACGCAAGATATCCATTGCAGCTCGGATCGGGACAGCGGAACTCGAGCCGCTTCGCTTTCGGACTCTTCGAGTACATCGGGATGCGGATTGACGCCGATCGATTCCGCGCCGACAGCGCGAGGTTCACGGGCGCTTCGAATCCAGGGACGAGCCGTCGATAGGAGTTCGTCGTGGGCGCGGCGAAGGCGAGGATGGCTGGCGCGTGCTTCAGCAGGCCGCCCGCGGCCCACAGGCCCGTCTGGCTGAGACCGGCGTAGCCGTCGCCGGCAAAGAGTGGCTGGCCGCCTTTCCAGAGCGACGTGTGCGAGTGCATGCCGCTGCCGTTATCTTCGAAAATCGGCTTCGGCATGAACGTCACCGTCTTGCCGTGACGCTTCGCGACGTTCTTGCAGATGTACTTGTACCACATGAACTGGTCGGCCATTTTCAGCAGCGGCTGGAACTGCATGTCGATTTCGCTCTGACCGGCCGTGGCCACTTCGTGGTGATGCGCCTCAACGACGATCCCCACCTTGCGCATCTCGTACACCATCTCGCCGCGCAGATCGTGATAGGTGTCCGTCGGGCTCACCGGGAAGTAGCCGCCCTTGAAGCTTGGCTTGTATCCGAGATTGGGTTCTTCGATGCGCGCGGTGTTCCACGCGCCCTCGACCGAGTCGATCTGGTAGTAGCCGCGATGCTGGTTCTGCTCGTAGCGAACCTCGTCGAAGATGAAGAACTCCGGCTCGGGGCCGATGAAGCAGGTATCGGCGATGCCCGAGTCCTTCAGATGCTGCTCCGCCTTGCGCGCGATATGACGTGGATCGCGTGAGAAGTCCTTTCCCGTGACGGGATCGACGATGTTGGCGATGACGCTGATCGTCGGTTTGGCGAAGAAAGGATCGAGGCGGGCGGTATCGGCGTCCGGCACGGCGAGCATGTCGGATTCGTGAATGCCCATCCAGCCGCGTATCGACGACCCGTCGAACCCGAGGCCGTCCGTGAACGTGTTTTTGTCCAAATGTTCGATCGGGAAAGAACAGTGCTGCCAGCTGCCGAGCATGTCCACGAATTTCAGGTCCACCATCTCGGCCTCGTGCTTCTTGGCGAGCGCGAAGAAGTCATCGGGCGTCATCGAAACACCTCCAGATAGGTTTCAGCGCCGGTCCAGATGATCAGGGCGGCGTCCGGGAGGGAATCCCGCCGAAGGGGAGGGCCGAAGCATAACGGATCTTGAAGAAAACGGGGTCCGACCCTGCAAATTTGTCGCCTTTGAAAACGCCGTGTGGCCGCCTTGCCAGGCTTTTTTCGCATCACCGTATTGCAGCGGATGCGCGAACGCGACATAATCTGACTTCAGTAACAGTCCGCTCGGTCCCCGTCGCCCGAGCCAAGTGGTTCGGGAATCACTCTGTGCAATCCACCGCCAATCGTTAGTTGCTGACCGCCTGCGTCTGGTTGATGACCGCAAGGGTCTGTTGATGAAAGGACTGATCGTCACATGGGATCTGCAGCTCTTTCCGAAGCCGTCAAGAGCATCCGTGAGTGGTCGATGGGCGAGGGCCGCGCGTCAGCGACGCCCGTGAAGGCCGCCGAGCTCTTTGGAACCCTGGCATTCAACGACAAGGCCCAGCAGGAGCGTTTGCCCAAGCCGGTGTACCGCGCGCTGCGCGCGACCATCACCCGTGGCGAGCCGCTCGATCTCTCAACCGCCGACGCTGTGGCGGGTGCGCTGAAAGACTGGGCGGTGGAGCACGGTGCGACTCACTACACGCACTGGTTCCAGCCAATGACCGGCATCACGGCTGAAAAGCACGATTCGTTTCTGTCACCGACGGCCGAGGGAGGCGCCATCGCCGAGTTCCGTGGCAAGGAACTGATCAAGGGCGAGCCCGATGCATCGAGCTTTCCCTCGGGCGGTATGCGCTCGACCTTTGAAGCGCGCGGGTATACCGCGTGGGATCCGACGAGCCCGCCCTGGCTGCTCTTCAATGGCGGCAACAGCGTGACGTTGGTGATTCCGACCGCGTTCGTCAGTTGGACCGGTGAAGCCCTGGACAAGAAGACGCCGCTGCTGCGGTCGATGGAGGCCGTATCGAAGCAGGCCGTCCGCGTGCTGAAGCTGTTCGGCTCCAGCGCCGAGCGCGTGTATGCAACCTGCGGCCCCGAGCAGGAGTACTTCCTGATCGATCGCAATTTCTATTTCGCGCGCCCTGACTTGATCAATGCCGGACGCACGCTGTTCGGCGCCAAGCCGCCCAAGGGCCAGGAGATGGAAGACCAGTACTTCGGTGCCATCCCCGAGCGCGTGCTGGCATGCATGGCGGAAGCCGAACTCGAGCTCTTCAAAGTCGGCGTGCCGGTGAAGACGCGTCACAACGAGGTGGCGCCGAGCCAGTACGAGATCGCACCTGTGTTCGAAAATGCCAACGTCGCTGCCGATCATCAGATGATGACGATGGAGATGTTGAAGAAGATCGCGCCGAAGTACGGGTTGGCGGCACTGCTCCACGAGAAGCCGTTCGCGGGCGTGAACGGATCGGGCAAACACAACAACTGGTCGCTCTCCGACGAGTTCGGCAACAACCTGCTCGGCCCCGGCGACACGCCGCACGACAACATGCAGTTCCTCGTCTTCTGCGCGGCCGTGCTCCGTGCCGTCGATCGCTGGCAGGGCCTGCTCCGCGCCAGCATCGCGAGCGCCGGAAACGATCATCGTCTTGGCGCGAACGAGGCGCCGCCCGCGATTTTGTCGGTCTTCCTCGGCGACATGCTGACCGATATCTTCGAGCAGCTCGAGAAGGGCGGCGCGAAGTCGACGAAGCAGGGTGGGACCCTCGACATCGGCGTCAGCGTGCTGCCCAAGCTGCCGCGCGACGCCGGCGATCGCAACCGAACCAGCCCGTTCGCGTTCACGGGAAACAAGTTCGAATTCCGAGCCGTTTCGTCGGGACAGAACATCGCCTTCCCGAACATGGTGCTGAACGCGGCGATGGCCGATGCGCTCGACAGCATCGCGACCGAGCTCGAAGCGGCAACTGCCAAGGGCGAGGAGCTGAATAAGGCGGTTGGCAAACTCCTGACGAAGGTCGTCAAGGAGCACAAGCGTATTGTCTTCAACGGCAACAACTACTCAGCCGAATGGGAAAAGGAAGCCGCCAAGCGCAAGCTCCTGAACCTGAAGAACACGGTCGACGCGTTGCCTCAGCTCATTACAAAGGACTCCGTCAAGTTGCTCGAGAAGTACAAGATTCTCAACGAACGGGAGATTCATGCCCGCTATGAGATCTTCCTCGAGAACTACAACAAGACCATCAATGTCGAAGGCCAGCTCATGGTGTTGATGGCAAATCGGTACATCCTGCCGGCAGCGCTCGAATACCAGAAGCGGGTGGGCCAGAGCGTTGCGGCCGTCCGGGCTGGTGGTGGGAAGAGCACGCAGGGCAAGAAGCTCCTCTCGTCGTACACAAAGCTGGTGGACAAGTTCAAGGCGCAGACCGACGGGCTGACCGCCGCGCTGAATCACAATGGCGTTTCGACCGAGAAACACGCGAAATACATGAGAGACAAGGTCGTACCGGCGATGGGCAAGCTGCGGGAGGTTGGCGACGACATCGAGGTGCTGACACCCCACGAGATCTGGCCGCTGCCGACCTATCGGGAGATGCTTTTCGTTAAGTAACAGGGCAGTAACACCAGGAGGGAAGGGGCACTGGGCTCCTTCCCTCGTCGTCTCCTCGCCCCGTCATTTTTCTCCTTCCTGGATGCCGTCCTTACGACACGTTTCCAAGTCGCCAACTTTCTGGATCCAAAAAGGCAGATTCAACGCCCGCGACGCTCACTGTTTTGAGCGAGGCTGGTCAATGGGCGCTCGCCCAAACCACAGCATTTCCGGGGGCTCAAGGCCTAATTAGAGGTTGCGACCATAGGCCATCCTCAGGTCGGAGGTGTACACTTCAGATCTCGCCTGGGTCTTGCAAGCGACGACGAAGAGATGGGTATTCTCGAGAAACTCCGCCCGCAGCCACGATGGAAGCACGCCGATCCCGGCGTGCGCTCCGCAGCCGTATACGAGTTGGGTCCAGAGGAGGCAGACGCGCTGCTCGCGCTCGCCCGTGAGGACGCCGACTCCCGAGTCAGGCGAGCCGCAGTCGGTCGGCTGTCGGAGGTCGATGTGCTGGGGGAAATCGCCCGCACCGATCCCGACGAGGACGTACGCAGCGAAGCGATCCGCGGGCTGGCCGGGTTAGCCGCCGAGACAAAGGAGCCCGACCGCGCTTCCGAGGTGGTGCGTCAACTGCTCATGCTCGGTCGCGTGAAGGAAGTCGTTGTCGTAGCTCGCGAGAACACCAATCCGCTGGTGCGCGGGGCCGTCGTCGATCTCATCGACGATTCGAAATCGCTCGGGTCCGTGAGCCGTCATGCCCAGGACGGGTCGACTCGTTTACGCGCCCTGGCTCGGCTGACCGATCCTGAAGAAATCCTTAACGTTGCATTAAAGGGCGAGCACACGGACTCGGCTGTGTCCGCGCTCGAGCGAATTCAGGACCCGGCTGCCTTGTCGGCGATCGCCCAGCGCGGCCGGAACAAGGTGGCCGCTCGACGCGCGCGAACGAAGCTTCGCGTGACGGAAGAAGCCGCACAGCCCTCTCACGACGCTCCCGTCAGGATGACGGCAGCGGACAAGTCTCGAGGGACGGAACTGCTCCATCAGGCCGAAGCACTGGTCGCCACCTCCGATCCCGACGAGGCCTCGGCATCGCTAGCGGCGGTGAGGTTGGCGTGGGCCGAGTTCCAGGCGGATGTGGAAGTCGACGAGCCGATCGCGCGGCAGTTCGAAGCTGCGAGCGACGCGGTTCGGGAGGCTATCGACGAACGACGGCGCGAAGCGGCGGCGGAGCGCGAGCGCCAGATGGCGCTCGAACGCGAGCAGGCCGATCGCCTGGCGATTGTGCTCGAGATCGAGGAGCTGTCGGGGCCCGGTGCCGCCGATCGCATTGCCGAATTGCGGGTGCGGTGGGACGGGCTGCCGCCCATGCCGTCCGAGTACGCGGCGTCGCTGACACGACGTTTCCAGGATGCGTCGCGCGCGTTCGAAGATCGCGAGCGCCGGCGGCTTCTCGCTGAGGCTGCCGTAGGCCGGCTCGAGACGCTAGCGACCGAGCTCGAACAGCTCGTGGCGTCGGAACAGCCAGTCGAGGATGTCGTGGCTCGGTGGCGCGGGCTGCGGCGTGACGCAGACGTGCTGCGAGAGCATGCGTCTGCCAACCTCGTGGCGGCAGAGAGGCTCGAACGCGCGGTCGCCGCCCTGGAACAGAAGGAAGTCGAATATCAGCAGGCAAGGTCGCGGCAAGAGCAGGAGAACCTGCGGCGCATGCAGCAGTTCTGCCGGCAGGTCGAGGCGCTGGCGACGGCTGAACCGCTGACGCTGAAGGCGGGCGACCGGGCGATGCGTGAGATCCGCGCGACGCTCGAGGATCGGACGCCGCTGCCGTCGAAGCGCGATCGACAGGAGATTCAGGCACGTCTCGAAGAGGCGCGCGCCAAGCTGGCGCCCCGCATCCAGGAGCTGCGCGACGCTGATGAATGGCAGCGCTGGGCCAATCTGCAGGTGCAGGAAGAGATCTGCCGCGAGATGGAAACGCTGAAGGCGGAGGCGAATCTCGAGGTCGCCGGGCGACGGATGCGGGAGCTGCAGGCCCGCTGGAAGCAGGTTGCGTTGGCGCCGCGGGCTCAGGGCGAGGCGATGTGGCGCCGTTTCAAGATTGCGCAGGATGAAGTCTACGCTCGGACGTCGGCGTTTTTCGCAGCCCAGAATGAAGAACGGGCCGGTAATCTGGTTCGCAAACAGGCGCTGTGCGAGCGGGTCGAGGCGCTGGCCGGATCGACCGACTGGGTGAAGACCGCGAGCGAGATTCAGACACTGCAAGCGGAGTGGAAGACCATTGGCCCGGTCGCGCGGGGACACGAAAAAGCTGTCTGGGAGCGCTTCCGCCGTGCCTGCGATCAGTTCTTCACCCGTCGTCAGGAAGATCTGAAGCACCGGAAGGAAGAATGGTCGGCCAACCTGGCTCGCAAGGAAGCCCTCTGCGTCGCGGCGGAAGAAGTCGCAGATTCGACGGATTGGGATCAATCCGCGGCGACGTTGAAACAGCTTCAAGCCGAGTGGAAGAAGATCGGTCCAGTCCGGAAGTCGAAGTCGGAAGCTATCTGGCAGCGCTTCCGTGCCGCCTGCGATCGGTTCTTCGATCGCTACAAGCACCGCGATCAGGTTGAGTTGCAGGAGAAGGCGGCGGTTCGCGAGACCGTCATTCGAGAGCTCGAGGCGCTGCTTCCGCAGGAATCGGATCAGCCCGTGCCGGCGCCTGAGAACCTCTACGACACTGTTCACCAGGCGCGAACGAAGTGGCAACAGGCGCCGGAACTGCCGCGGGCGGTTCAACAGGATCTGGCTGCGCGGTATCACCAGGCGGTGGCGCGCATCGTGGCGGCATGGCCGGGGGCCTTCGCCGGCACCGACCTCGACCCCGAGGCGACTCGCAAGCGGATGGAGAAGCTGCTGGCCAAGGTCGAGGATCTGGTTTTGACCCACGCAAGCCGGCCGGCGAATCTATCGCCGACCGAGCTTCTCGCCCAGCAGTTGCGCGAGCGGCTGGCCGCGAACACCATGTCTGGCGGTTCGCGTGCGGCCGAGGCCGAGGACGCGCGCTGGCGCGCGATCGAGCAGGAAGTGCGATCGGCCCAGGCACAGTGGATGCGCCTTGGCCCCGTCCCGCCGCAAGTGGCCGGTCCGCTCAACGAGCGATTCCAGCGAGCCTGCCGGCGGTTCTTCGATCAGCGTCGCCGAGCCTCATAGAACCTTCGATTCCTGATTACGACACACCGAGGCACATTGCTGAAGTAAAGAATCCGAGCCCCGGATCCCGAGTCCCGGTCACCCTTCCAGATAGGTATACCCGTGCAGGCCGTCTTCGTAGAAACGAAGAAGCCTCCCAGCCCCCTCGTAGTCGACCCGTCCTTCGCGAACCGCGGTCTCAACGTCCGTTCGCAGCTTGCCCAGCAGCATTTCCGGGTCGAACTCGACGTAGTCCAGAACCTCGCGTACGGTGTCGCCCTTGATCAGGGCATCGAGCCGCGCCCCGCCGTTCTCGTCCAGGCTGACGTGCACCGCGTGCGTGTCGCCGAACAGATTGTGCAGGTCGCCCAGGATCTCCTGGTACGCGCCGACCAGGAACACGCCGAGGTAGTACGGATCGCCGTTGACGGCATGGAGCGGCAGCGTTTTCTTCACGTCGCGCCGATCGACGAATCGATCGAGCTTGCCGTCGGAGTCGCAGGTGATGTCCCCGAGGACGGCGTGCTTGGTGGGCTTCTCGTTGAGGCGATGAATCGGCATCACCGGGAAGAGTTGCTTGATCGCCCAGCTGTCGGGGATGGATTGGAACAGCGAGAAGTTGCAGAAATACGTATCCGACAGCTGCTCGTCGAGATTCTGCAAATCCTCGGGCACTTCGGCCATTGTCTGTACGATCCGTTGGAGCTTGGTGCAGATCGCCCAGAACAGGTTCTCCGCCATGCTGCGCTGAATGAGCGGCAGGTAGCCCGTGTTGAACAGGCTGATGGACATGTCGAGTGCCTGCTGCGCGTCGTGAAAGGCTTCGAGCGCGTTGCGAGCCGTCACGTTGTTGTAGGTCTCGATCAGGTCGGTGAGGGGCTGCTCCCATTCGAGGTTGGCCGCGGTCGGCACCTTCTCATCGCCGAAGCCCGACACGCCGAGCACGTTGAACACGAGCATGCTGTGATAGGCCACGACTGCGCGGCCGCTCTCGGAGACGATGGTCGGATGGTTGACGCCGGCTTCGTCGCAGACCGTCTGAATGTGATAGACGACGTCGTTCGCGTATTCCTCGAGCGTGTAGTTCATGCTCGATTCGAAGTTCGTCTGTGAGCCGTCGTAATCCACGCCGAGCCCACCGCCGACGTCGATGTACTGCAGGCCGGCGCCCAGCTTCGCGAGCTCCGTGTAAACCCGCGCTGCCTCATTGAGCGCGCCCTTGACGATCCGGATGTTGGTGATCTGACTCCCGAGATGGAAGTGCAGGAGCTTGAGGCAGTCCTGCATGCCGCGAGCCTTGAGCTCTTCGAGGCCGCGCATGATCTCGGTGACGGTCAACCCGAATTTCGATCGAAAGCCGCCCGAGGACTGCCAGCGGCCGCTGCCGCGGGCCGCCAGTTTCACGCGCATCCCGATCTGAGGCCGCACGCCCATCTTCTCCGCGGCTTCGATGATCAACCCGAGCTCCGTGTACTTCTCGACCACGGGGATGATGTTGCGGCCAATCTGCTGGCCGAGCATGGCTGTTTCGATGAACTCGGCGTCCTTGAAGCCGTTGCAGATGATGGGCGTCGTGTTATCCGCAAGCGCGACGACTGCCAGAAGCTCCGGCTTTGAACCGGCCTCGAGGCCGAAGTTGTAGGGCTTGCCGAACTTGTGGACCTCTTCGACGACCTGCCGCTGCTGATTGACCTTGATCGGGTAGACGCAGCTGTATCCGCCCTGGTACTGATGCTGTGCGATCGCGGTTTGAAAAGCGGCGTGAATGTCGCCCAGTCGATGTTTCAGGATGTCGGTGAACCGAATCAGGACTGGAAGGCTGATGCCTCGGAGCTGCAGGCGATCGACCAGCTCCTTGAGGTCGATAGCTCTGGCGGGGTCCTTTGTTGGATGTACCTGCACGTGACCGGCTTCGTTGACCGAGACATAGCCATTGCCCCAGCGCGCAACTTCGTACAGCTCACTCGCTTCGTGGACGCTCCACGCACGCGTCGTCGAGGTGGCGGCCGTGATCGGGAGCGGCCGTCCATTGGTCACAGTGCTCATAAAAGAGATGATAAACGCCTTTCGGTCGATACCTGCTCGGATTTTAGTGCTCGTCTTCAGTCTGGAGCGTCGATCCTCGTCCTGCGCTCCGATCATTGGTGCGTAGTTGCGAAGCTGGGCCACCGTAGACCGCAGAGCGCAGACCGGAGACAATGAAACGTCACATGTTGGAGCGCGTGCCTGCCATCAGGGTCCTGCTGCTGCCGAAGGACACGAACGCCTACGGCACTATCTTCGGCGGAGTGATCCTGGCCAACATCGACCTGGCGTCCGCGATCGAGGCACGAAAGATCGCGGCTCACAGGTTTGTTACAAAGGCGATGCGGGAAGTGGAATTTCACGAGCCGGTGTATGTCGGAGATATCGTGGATTTCCACACCACGACGATACGAATCGGGCGGACGTCTGTAACCGTGCGGGTAGAGGTCGAGGCAGAACGATGGGGAAATCCTCCGTTGACGGCCGGTGCGACCGGGCACGGTGAGCGCGTCAAGGTGACAGAGGCGGAAGTGGTGCTCGTCGCGGTCGATAGCGAGGGCCGGCCGACGCCGGTGAGACCGTAAGCGTCATGGTGAGCAACCACCCACGATTCTTCAACCAGCTATGAATTGGATCAGTACCCGCGGCAATTCGCCTGCTATCAGCTTCATCGACGCTCTCTTTGCCGGGACGGCGCCCGATGGCGGGCTCTACATGCCTGAGCGCCTGGATCCGCTGCCGCGGGAAACTGTCGACCGGCTCCGCGGCGCCGACATCGTCGAGATTGGAACGACGGTCGGGTCGCATATCCTGCGCGACGAAATCACCCGGGAGGCGTTGCAGCCGCTCATTCGTGATGCCCTTGACTTCCCGGTGCCCCTCGTCCCTGTCACCGAGCGAGTGTCGGTCCTCGAGCTTTTTCACGGCCCGACAATGGCCTTCAAGGATGTAGGGGCGCGGGTCCAGGCTCGTCTGTTACATCACTTCACGGATGGAACGCCGCTGACGATTCTCGTCGCGACGTCGGGCGATACCGGAAGCGCCGTCGCACAGGCGTTTCATCGTGTACCTGATTCGCGAGTAGTTGTCCTTTACCCCGAGGGGCAGGTCAGCGATGTCCAGGAGGCGCAAATGGCCTCGCTGGGCGACAACATCACGGCCCTGGCTGTTCGCGGCACCTTCGATGACTGTCAGCGGCTGGTCAAGCAGGCGTTCGCCGACGATAGTCTTCGCACGCACGTCTGGTTGACGCCGGCGAACTCGATCAACCTGGGCCGTCTGTTGCCCCAGGTCTTCTACTACTTCGTGCTTGCCGGTCTGGCTTCGACCGCAAAGCGACTGATCGTGTCTGTGCCGAGCGGCAATTTCGGCAACCTGACAGCCGGCCTGATCGCCAAGCGCATCGGCCTGTCCGTGACGCAGTTTGTGGCAGCGACGAACGTCAATGACGCCGTGCCCGAATACTTGAAAACGGGACGTTACGAACCCCGGCCATCCATCGCCACCGTGGCCAACGCGATGGATGTGGGTGCCCCGAGCAATTTCGAGCGGGTTCAAGCTCTTTACAACAGCGACCTGGCCGCCCTGCGTCATGACATCGTGGGCTTCGCGTATGAGGATGCTCAGGTCATCGAGGAGATCGGCCGCGTCTATCAGCAGCACGGGTATGTGCTCGATCCCCACAGCGCGATAGCCTGGCTGGCCCTGAAGGATCGATTAGCCGCCGATCCCGAGGCGAGCGGAGTCTTGCTGGCGACGGCCCATCCGGCCAAGTTCCGCGAGGTCGTCGAGCCAGCGATTGGCCGGAGCGTTGAACTTCCTCGTCCCTTAGCCGACGCGTTGTCCCGTCCGAGGCAGTCGGTTTCGATGCCGGCCGACTACACGGCTCTCGAACGATTCCTGAGAGCGACGCCGACGTCGAGCTCCGAACTTCCGATTCGTACCGCCTAGAGCCCTCGCCGATGACATACCGCCCGAATTCCGGACAGCTCCCAGAACGAGGAGCGATTCCGACTCCATACACGTGGGACCTCAGTCACATCTGTCGAAGCTGGGACGAGTGGCAGGAGATTTACCGGGAACTGGAGCAGGAAATCGAGGCGTTCAGATCCCGGCAGGGAAGCCTGGCGAGTGGCGCGGATGCGCTCATCGCCGCGTTTCGAGCGATGGACCGGATGGGTGTCCTCAGCTATCGCGTCTGGTACTACGCCTCGCTGCGCTATGACGAGGACCAACGCAACAACGAGATCAACGCGCGACGCCAGCAGGTTCAGATTCTCTTCGCGCGCGAGCACCAGTCGAGCTCATGGTTCAACCCCGAGCTGCTCAAGATCCCCCTCGAGATGATTTACCAGTGGATGGAGATGAATCCACCGCTCGCCCTCTATCGCTTCGCGATCGAGGCACTATTCCATGAACAGGAACATGTGCTCGATGAGCAGGGGGAGAGGCTGCTGTCGTACGCGACGCGCTCGAGCAGTGTGTCGCACGACAGCTACGCGGCGCTCACGACGGCGGACATGAAGCCACCGACGATTGGTCTGAGCGGCGGTGAACAGGTCGCTCTCAGCTACGGACAATACCGGGCGATACTCGAAACCAATCGAAATCAGGAAGACCGCGCAACGGCGTACCGCACCTTTCATCAGATCTACGCGGACAATCGCAATACGTACGCCGCACTCTACAACGGTGTGCTGCAGAGAGACTGGTTTCACGCCCGGGCGCGCGGTTACGAGACCACCCTGGAGGCTGCGCTCCATGGCAACAACATCCCATCCTCAGTCGTCGAGACGCTGATCAGCGTCACCAAGGAAGGCGTCGCACCGTTGCGACGGTACCATCGGCTGCGCCGCCGTGTCCTTGGGGTCGAGAGCTATCGGTTGTTCGACGTCTCGATACCACTCGTCGAACATCATGCCCGGTACTCGTATGACGACGTGGTGCCCTGGATTATCGACTCGGTAGCCGGGCTCGGAGCCGAGTACCAGCAGCACGTTCGAGATGCGTTCAACGGCCGTTGGATCGACGTCTTCGAGAACACCGGCAAACGAAGCGGTGCGTATTCAGCACCTGTGTACGGCACCCATCCCTACATGCTGCTCAATTTCAACGAGACGCTCGATGCGGTGTTTACACTCGCTCACGAGATGGGGCACTCGATGCACACGCTGCTGGCCCACCGGGCGCAGCCGTTCGTTTACGCCGGCTACACGATCTTTGTCGCCGAGGTGCCATCGACGCTGAACGAGGCGCTGTTCCTCGACTTCATGCTCGAGCGCGCCGGCACCGACAGCCAGCGGGCGGTGCTGCTCCAGCATGCGATCGACAGCATCACGAGCACCTTCTACACGCAGGTGATGTTTGCGGATTTCGAGCTTCAGGCCCATCGGCTCGTCGAACAGGATCAGCCGATCACGGCGGAAGTGCTGAGCACGATCTATAGCGGGCTGCTGCGCGAGTACTACGGCGACGTCCTCGACGATGAGCCGTTGTCGGCGATGACCTGGGCGCGAATTCCGCACTTCTTCAGCACGCCGTACTACGTCTACCAATATGCGACCTGTTTCGCGTCAACCGCCCGGTTGATGCAGGACCTCCGGTCGCCGGACCGCGCGATCTGTTCAAACGGGGTCGCGCGGTATCTGGCCCTCTTGAGTGCCGGCGGCAGCGGCTACCCGATGGATTTGCTGAAGGCCGCTGGTGTGGACCTCAGTCGGCCGGACACAGTGCGCGCGGTAGCGTCCGAGCTCGACATGCTGGTATCGCGGCTCGAGGGAGAACTCGGCGGCAGCGGGTTGGCTTGACGGGTGTGATCTATCACAGTGCACTGCGGCCTGGCGCCAAGCGCTTGCGAAGAAAGTTCGTCCGTCGCTCGGGCGGCAATCGCTGCCAGCGTTCGATCAACTCGCGCAGGTGACGCTCACTTTCGCGCGCGAGCGCGTCGAGCGCCTTTCGCCGGCTTCGAGCCTTCCGCTGCACGTGCAGCCTCCAATACGTCGAGTACTGCCAAGTCGCGCGGCCGCCGTGCTGCGCGCTTGCTGGCGATGATGTCCGAGAGCGACGCCACCAGGACGGACGCGCCTCCAATCTCGATGCTTGTCGCGCGGTCGCGCACACCTGCGAACGAACGGATGCCATGAATCGTGGACATGAAGTCCACCTGCAAGCCATCATCGTCGCGCACGATCCGATAGAGGTCCGAGGCTGGATAGTACGGCCGAAGGATCGTTGCGTGCAGGGCGTCCGCCACCCGCTTCAACTTAATGAGATTACGCGGCGTCTTTCGATATAGGAAATCAAAGTCGACAGTCGTCACAGGAGCCCCTTGCAAGGCGGCGCCTGCGTTGCCAATGAGCACCGCTTCGAGGTGCACGTCGTTCAACCGGCCCGCGACCTCAGACAGCAGCGGCGTCGCGTCCACGTGCCCAGTATAGCCGTGCGCCGACCGAGCAGATCGGCATCGCCCGATGGGTGAGGCGCTTCACCACTTGATGACTTCGAGTCCATCAATCCGGGGAAAGCTGCGCAGATCGCGCGTCGCCACCCGGTAATCGAGCCATACGGCAGTGGCAGCAATGATCAAATCCGCATCGCCGACCGACGCGCCCTGTGCGGACAGCTCTGCATCGAGTCGCGCGTGAACGCGCGCGACCTCGAGGTCGAAGGCGATGACGGGAATAGAGTCGATCAGATGCTCGATGAAGCGTTCGGCCCGCGTGCGCGCGACCGCGCTGGTCAGCCGATGAACACCGTGCAGCAGCTCCGATGCGGTCATCGCCGATATCGCGATCAGCTCGTCATCGTCGGTGTCGCGAAGGTGCTGCGGATCGAGCTGACCGCGCTGGATGGCAATAATGACGCTGGTATCGATCAACGTTCCCACGGGTTCCGCCGCACTCGCGGTCGGTTGCGCGTGGCCGCCGCATCTTCCGTGGCCTTCAGGTAAGCCTCATCGGCGTGCGGCAGCGCCGCGAGCAACGCCTTGAAGTCGGCCACGGTAAACGGCGCACGATCGATGGGAGTGATCCGCGCCACGGCCTTTCCACCACGTTCGACCACGTAGGTGGCCCGCTCTTCACGCACGCGGTCCACGAGCCGGCCGAAGTTCTTGGCCGCTTCAGTCGCGGACACCGTCGCTCCCGAGTTGCGCCGACCACGCCTCGAAGTGCTCATGTTCCGTATTTTACGGATATTTGCTGCTGGCGGCAAACTCTTCATGAGGTCTGCGCTCGAACGTTGAAACCCCCTTGACCACGGGTCTCGCCGTTATGTATCATTGCATCCGGATATACGGATAAATGGTGGCTCCAATCCTGGATCACATGACGGCGCTGTCGGACCCGACGCGCTGTCGCATGTTGCTGCTGCTCGAAAAGCACGAGTTGACGGTCACCGAGCTGTGCTCGGTGCTTCAGCTGCCGCAGTCCACCGTCAGCCGGCACTTGAAGACGCTGGCCGACGATGGGTGGGTTACCTCGAGGCGTGACGGAACCAGCCGCTTCTACAGCATGCCGGTCGATGGCCTCGACCCGGCGGCCGCGAAGTTATGGCCGCTCATTTCCGAGCAGGTGACCTCGACACGAGGCGCAGAACACGACGAACGACGGTTGCGCAGCGTCCTCGGTCGACGACGCGCGAAGTCTCAGGAGTTTTTCGCATCAGCAGCAGCAGGATGGGATCGCTTGCGCGGGGAGTTGTTCGGCGATGAGTTCTTTCTGTGGGCTGTGCTCGGCCTCATCGATCCAAACCTCGTCGTGGGGGACCTCGGCTGTGGCACAGGACAACTGACAGAAGTTGTGGCACCGCACGTCAGGCGCGTGATATCGGTTGACGGTTCTGAAGACATGCTCGAAGCCGCGCGACAGCGACTGAGCGGCGCGAGCAATGTCGACATCCGGCAAGGCGAATTGGAAACGCTGCCAATCGAGTCCGGCGAGTTGGATGTCGCAATGCTGTCGCTCGTGCTGCACTACTCACCCGAGCCGCCTCGCGCGCTCGCCGAAGTCGGGCGCGTGGTCAGAACGGGCGGCCGGGTGCTGGTAGTCGACATGCTGCCGCACGACCGCGAGGAGTATCAACAGCAGATGGGTCATGTGTGGCTCGGTTTTTCAGAGAGCCAGATCACGCGCCTGTTGGGAGGCGCAGGATTCGAGCAGGTTCGCGTGCGAATGCTGCCTGTGGATCCCGATGCAAAGGGACCGGCACTGTTCGCCGCAATGGGTGTGAAGCAATAGGCCCGTGGCGGGTCCGAAGAGCAGGACCCGCCTACACAGCAGATGGACATCGTAGGACGGGTCTTGCTCTTTAGACCCGCCATGCAATTCAACAGCGAGGGAGAAAAAAGCAATGGCAACAGCAGTAAGCGGTAGCGTCCACGCGTACGAGCAGGCAAAGCAGGCGGGGCGGGTCCCGTTCAAGGTCGCCGACCTCGGTCTGGCCGAGTTCGGCCGGAAGGAACTCAGATTGGCCGAAGGCGAGATGCCCGGCCTGATGGCGGTTCGCAAGCGGTATGAGGGGAAGAAGCCGCTTGCCGGCGCCCGCATCATGGGCAGCCTCCACATGACGATCCAGACGGGCGTGCTCATCGAGACGCTGTCGCTGCTCGGCGCCGACGTGCGCTGGGTGTCGTGCAACATCTTCTCGACGCAGGACCACGCCGCGGCCGCGGTTGTCGTGGGACGGCCGGAAACCGGTGGCACGGTGCAGAACCCGAAGGGCATCCCGGTCTTCGCGTGGAAGGGCGAGACGCTCGAGGAGTACTGGTGGTGCACGGTCGAGTGCCTGGTGTGGCCGGATGGCAAAGGTCCTAATCTCATCGTCGACGACGGCGGCGACGCGACGCTGTTCGTGCACAAGGCGTACGAGTACGAGAAGGCCGGCAAGGTGCCCGCGTTCAATCCGGAGAAGGACCCCGAGGAGTGGGGCGTCATTCTCAAGGCGTTGAGCAACGAACTGTCGAAGAACCCGGGCCGCTGGACGGCGGTCGCCCAGGGCATCCGCGGCGTCTCCGAAGAGACGACGACGGGCGTGCACCGTCTCTACGAGATGGAGAAGAAGGGCACGTTGCTCTTCCCGGGCATCAACGTCAACAACTCGGTCACGAAGAGCAAGTTCGACAACATCTTCGGATGCCGTCACTCGCTCACCGATGGTCTCGACCGCGCCACCGACGTGATGATCGGCGGCAAGCTCGCGTTCGTTGCCGGCTACGGAGACGTCGGCAAGGGATGCGCGCAGGCACTGCGCGGCCAGGGCGCGCGCGTCGTGGTCAGCGAAATCGATCCGATCTGCGCGCTGCAGGCGGCAATGGAGGGCTTCGAGGTCAACACGCTCGAGAACGTGCTCGACAAGGCCGACATCTTCATCACGACGACGGGTAACTTCAACATCATCACCGCCGCGCACATGGCGAAGATGAAGAACCACGCGATTGTCGGCAACATCGGCCACTTCGATAACGAGATCGACATGGCCGGTCTGGCCAAGGTAGCCGGCATCAAGAAGATCAACATCAAGCCGCAGTACGACGAGTGGGTCTTCACGGATGGGCACA
>Ga0207643_10000064_pt1 | contig 70490 bp, 62 predicted proteins | sample KBSMisM62_FD_184313 | JGI IMG/M metagenome (GOLD analysis project Ga0207643, IMG submission 184313) | Miscanthus rhizosphere microbial communities from Kellogg Biological Station, Michigan, USA - KBS Miscanthus M6-2 (SPAdes) (version 2) | ecosystem: Host-associated > Plants > Roots >... | reverse complement strand
GGCCGGCTCGATCAACAAGCAGATCGTCGGCTACATCAACGCCGCCGGCGGCAAGGCCATCGGGCTGTGCGGCAAGGACGGCAACATGGTGCAGGCGCGTAAGGTCAGCCGCACAGTGGTCGATCCGGATTCCAACATTGAAAAGGTCATCGACCTCGGGTTCGTGGGCGAGCCTGAAAAAGTCGACACAGCCATGCTCAATCAGGTGATCGGTCGCGAGATGATCCCCGTGCTTGCACCGGTGGCGACCTCGGCCAACGGCGGGACCTTCAACGTCAACGCCGATACATTTGCGGGTGCAATCGCCGGTGCATTGAAAGCCAAGCGCCTGCTGCTTCTCACTAACGTGCCAGGCGTTCTCGACAAGTCAAAGAACCTGATTACGGACCTTTCGGTCACGGACGCACGCAAGCTGATCGCAGACGGCACGATCTCCGGCGGCATGATTCCGAAGGTCGAAACCTGTATCTATGCGCTCGATCAGGGAGTCGAAGGCGTCGTCATCATGGACGGAAAGGTCCCGCACGCCGTACTGCTCGAGCTGCTGACCGACCACGGCGTCGGCACCTTGATGCACCGCTGACCGCTGTCATTCTGGGCCGCGTCGAGCCCTGAATGACGAGTTTACGCATCTTCCGCTAGCATGGCGGACATGATTCGCGGGTGCATCCTCACGATCGCCGCGTCAATCGCGCTGACCACATCGGCCCGCGCCGAGCTTACCCTGTGCAACCGCACCAGCTACCGAATGGATGTGGCACTTGGCCTTGAAAAGCGTGCGAATGTCGAGACGCGCGGGTGGTTCCGGCTTGATCCGGGCCAGTGCCGGCAGGCGCTAGACGGAACGCTGGACGCCGACATGGTGTACGTTCACACGCGTACCCCACCGGTCTATGGCAGCGCGCCGTTGCCGCTCAACGGCCAGGCAGATTTCTGCATAAAGAACGGCGATTTCGACATTCCCGACGCGCGCAGCTGTCCGACAAGCCAGCAAGCACAGTTCAGCGCGGCCAAGCCGTCAGACTCGCCGAAGGGTCCTGTGATCAACCTCGCGGAAGAGGCCGACTACGACGACGTGCAGGCAAGGCTTGCCGGCATCCAGCGGCTGCTGGTGATCGCCGGCTACGACGCTTATCCGATCGACGGCGTGCAGGGCGCGAAGACGCAGGCCGCGATCGCAAAGTTCCTGAACGAGCGAAAGCTTGCAGCCGATGCCGTCGCAACGCCCGCGGTTTTCGATGCTCTGATCGAGGCCACGCGCAATCCGGAAGGCGTCGGCTTTTCATGGTGCAACGACACCAAATATCCGGTGATGGCGTCGCTCGGTTTTGCCGAGATGGGCTCCATCGTCACGCGCGGCTGGTACCGTGTGGAATCGGGCCAGTGCGTGCGCCCGGATCTGCGCGGCGATCCGCGCCGCGTCTACAGTTATGCGGAAGCGGTCGATGGCAGCGGCCGCACCGTCAAGCGGGGGGACATGGCCCTTTCCTGGGGCGGAACGCTCGCACTTTGCACGCGCGATGGCCGCTTCGAACTGGCCGATCACAAGGACTGCACGGCACGGGGCTTGAATTCGGCCGGCTTTGCCGTCATCGATCTTGGCAACCAGCCAGCAACGATTGTGCGTTTCAAGGACCAGTAACGTCGTGCCGTCTACGTCCCGCCTTCCGTCGCGTGGTTTCGGCCACGTCGAGACCTGGGTGTTCGATCTCGACAACACGCTGTACCCGCACCACCTCAATCTCTGGCAGCAGGTCGATGAGCGTATCCGCGCCTATGTCTCCGACTTCCTGAAAGTCTCGAAGGACGAAGCATTTCGGGTGCAGAAGGATTATTACCGCCGCTACGGCACCACCATGCGTGGAATGATGGCCGAACATGGCATGAAGCCCGACGACTATCTCGAGTTCGTGCACCAGATCGACCATTCACCGCTGGAACCGAATCCGGTGCTCGGCGCGGCGCTGGAAAAGTTGCCGGGGCGCAAGCTCATCCTCACCAATGGAACGCGCAAGCACGCCGACGCGGTGATGCAGAAGCTCGACATTCACCACCATTTTGAAGACGTGTTCGACATTGCCGCGGCCGATCTCGATCCCAAGCCGCTGCCGCAGGTCTACGAGCGATTCCTTGCCCGCCATGGCGTCAATCCCACCAAGGCTGCCATGTTCGAAGATCTGGCGCGCAACCTGGAAACGCCGCACGCGCTCGGCATGACAACCGTCCTGGTTGTGCCGGAAGGGCAACGCGACGTTTTTCGCGAGGCTTGGGAACTGGAAGGGCGCGATGCACCCTACGTCGATCATTTGACCGACGACCTCAGCCGATTTCTCGAAGAGATCGTGCGGCGCTGATTACGCGCCCGGTATGATCTGCTGCATCAGGATTGCAAGCCCGATGCCGGCAATGCCTGCACCGACCAGCCGTACTGCCGACAAATCGGACGATCCGCGCACCAGCGAGCGAGTCAGGTGCACCGCTGCGAGCGCGATCGCAATTTGAATGACGGCAAGCCCGAGGAGATAGGCATAAAGCGGCGTCCGCTCGGCCCCGTAGATCGATTCTCCCAAGGCATAACCGTGGATCACGCCGACCATCGCGAAGAGCGCCACCGCGGCTCCCGCCGACATGTCCCGGCGAACGACCATCAACACACCAAGTGCAAGGACCGTCAACGCGACAAGAATCTCTGCACCCGGCACCGTCGTGCCATGCAGGTGGAGAACAACCCCGCCCACCATCGCCAGCACGAACGCAACTGCCAACGCCGATGCCGAGCGATGCGCGGCCGCGAGACACCCGACCGCAACAACCGCGGCCAGATGGTCTAGGCCTATCACCGGATGGCCCAATCCCGACAGGATCCCTTCACCGAAGGTCGCCGGCGTGCCACCGCCCATCACATGATGCGCGAAAGCCGGTGCGACCCCGAAGGCCGATGCGACAAGCCCCAAACCGAGACGTACCAATTGCCGTTTCATCGCTTTTTCTCCCAGCGAGACCATAGCCCGCTGCGCTCGGCTTGACATCCCCTGCCGCGCCCCCGACAAACCGCAGCCGAACGAGCCGGAGCATCCATGTCCAACGACAAGCTTGCCAGCACCATCGACGAAGCTTTCGAAGCGCGCGACAAAATCGGCCCGAAGACCAAGGGCGCGGTGCGCAAGGCGGTGAATGCCGCGCTCGAGCTGCTCGACTCCGGCAAGGCACGCGTGGCCGAGCGAAAGCCCGACGGCCATTGGGAGGTCAACCAATGGCTGAAGAAAGCGGTGCTGCTGTCCTTCCGCCTCAACGACATGAGCGTGATTCCGGGCGGGCCCGGCAAAGCCGCGTGGTGGGACAAGGTCGATTCCAAATTCAAGGGCTGGAGTGCAGCGCGCTTCCGCAAAGCGGGCTTTCGCGCCGTTCCCGGCTGTGTTGTTCGCCGCTCGGCCTTCATCGCGCCCGGCGTCGTGCTTATGCCGTCCTTCGTCAACCTCGGCGCCTATGTCGATTCCGGCACGATGATCGACACCTGGGCGACGGTCGGAAGCTGCGCGCAGATCGGCAAGAACTGCCATATCTCCGGCGGCGCCGGCATTGGCGGGGTGCTGGAGCCGCTGCAGGCCGGGCCGGTCATTATCGAGGATAATTGTTTCGTCGGCGCGCGCTCCGAAGTGGCGGAAGGCGTCATCGTTCGCACTGGTGCGGTCCTGTCGATGGGCGTCTACCTCGGAGCCTCGACCCGCATTGTCGACCGCGCGACGGGGCAGATCTCGCAAGGCGAAGTGCCGCCCTACTCCGTGGTCGTGCCCGGGACACTGCCGGGAAAAAGCGACGGCCCCGGGCTGTATTGCGCCGTAATCGTCAAGCGCGTGGACGAGCGTACGCGTTCGAAGACGAGCATCAACGAGCTGCTGAGAGACTGAAGGCCGACCGTGTCCGCCGATCCCCTCGCAATTGCTCGCGATCTGGTGCGCTGCCCCTCCGTGACCCCGGCAGAAGGCGGCGCGCTGACATTTCTCGAAGGCGTATTGAAAAAAGCCGGCTTCGCCGTGCATCGCATGACGTTCCGCGAGCCCGGTACAGACGACGTGGAAAATCTCTACGCTCGCATCGGAACCGCCGCGCCGAATCTGGTGATCGCAGGGCACACCGACGTGATACCGGCGGGCGACGAGAAGGCGTGGAAGCATCCGCCATTTTCCGGCGAGGTTGCGAACGGAGAGCTCTACGGCCGCGGCGCCGTCGACATGAAGGGCGGCATTGCCTGCGCTGTCGCAGCGGTGCTCGATCACCTCGGCCAGCGCGGCGGAAAACCGAAGGGCTCGATTTCATTTCTCATTACGGGTGACGAGGAAGGCATCGCGGTCAACGGCACGCCGAAATTGCTGAAGTGGGCTGCCGAGCACGGAGAAAAGTTCGACCACTGCATCCTGGCTGAGCCGAGCAATCAGGATGAGCTCGGCGACACCATCAAGATCGGCCGGCGCGGCTCCCTCAACGGCCACCTCATCGTGAGCGGCACGCAAGGGCACGTGGCTTATCCGCAGCGCGCCAACAATCCGATCCGCGGCCTGGTGGCGCTGGTTTCCGCCTTGCAGGCCGAACCGCTCGACCAGGGCAGCGCGCAATTCGCACCGTCACATCTTGAGTTCACTTCAGTCGATGTCGGCAACAAGACCGTCAATCTCATTCCCGGCGAGGCACGCGCGCGCTTTAATATCCGCTTCAACGATAACCACACGCTCGCTTCGCTGAAAAAGCTTATCGAACAGCGTGCGACGAAGGCAGCGGACGAAAAGATCAAATTTGCATTCCAGTGGGAACCGTCGAACGCCGGCGTGTTCGTGACCAAGCCGGGGCCATTCACCGATCTGGTCGCGGCCGCCGTCACCGAAGCCACCGGACGCAAGCCTGCACTGTCGACGACGGGCGGCACATCGGACGCGCGATTCATCACGCACCATTGTCCCGTGGTCGAGTTCGGCCTGGTCGGCCAGACGATGCATCAGATCAATGAGCGCGTGCCGGTTGCTGACCTGCAAAAGCTCACCGGGATCTATCGGAAGATCATCGACAGGTATTTCGCCTGACGGGCATCGGCCCCAAAACCAGGGCTCAATATTCCACTTTCGTCAGGTACAGCCCGTCCGGCGGCGCGACAGGGCCGCAGGCTGCACGATCGCGCGCCTCGAGCGCCTTCGCGAGGTCGTCGGGGCTCCATTTGCCCTCGCCAACCGGGACAAGCGATCCGACCATCGAGCGCACCTGATTGTGCAGGAACGACCGTGCGACCGCGATCACATAGACGTCCTCGTCGCTGCGCTCGACCTTGAGAATATCCAGCGTTTTCACCGGCGACTTGGCCTGGCATTCGGTCGAGCGGAACGTTGTGAAATCGTGCTTTCCGATCAGGCGCTGCGCCGCCTTGTGCATCGCCGCCGCGTCGAGCGGGCGCGGCACGCGCCAGGCGCGGCCGGCTTCGAGCGTGAGATCAGCGCGCCGATTGATGATGCGGTAGAGATAGTGCCGCCTGATGGCCGAGGTGCGCGCGTTGAAATCATCCGCGGCACGTTCGGCGGCGAGAATCGCGATCGGGTGCGGCCGCAGATGCGCATTGAGCGCGTCGCGTATGGTGTCGGTATCCCATTCCTTTGTCAGATCGGCGTGGGCGACCTGAGCCCGCGCATGGACGCCGGCATCGGTCCGGCCGGCGCCTTGCACCAGCGTTTTATCGCCGGAGAGCGCTTCGACCGCCGCAGTGAGCAGGCCCTGCACGGTGAGCTGGTCGGCCTGGATCTGCCAGCCGGCAAATGGCCGTCCGTCATATTCAACTATCAGCTTGTAGCGCGGCATGTCACATCACCCGCACGCCGGGCTTCACCGGCGTGCCGCGCAGAAACTCGTCCGTTGACATCGGCTGCTTGCCGGCGCGCTGCACTTGCGTGAGACGCACCGCTGCCGCACCGCACGCGATGGTGAGCTTGTCATCGAGCACCGTGCCGGCCACACCGGAGCCTTCGCCTTTGGTCGAGCGCAGCGCCTTGACCCGCACGCCATCGATCTCGAACCAGGCACCGGGAAACGGGGAAAGTCCGCGGATGTGATCGTGCACCTGTTTCCATGACTTCGACCAATCAATGCGCGTCTCGTTTTTGGAAATCTTCTCGGCATAAGTGACACCATTGTCCGGCTGCGGCGTGAGCGTGAGCGAGCCGCGCTCGGCGGCGGCGAGCGCGCGCAGCATCAGATCGGCGCCCTGGCGCGACAGAGCATCGTGCAAATCGCCCGCCGTGATATCGGCTCCGATCGGCATCCGCTCCGCCATGGCCATGGCGCCGGTATCAAGGCCCTCGTCCATCTTCATGATAGTGACTCCGGATTCGGCATCCCCCGTCATGATGGCCCGGTTAATGGGTGCAGCCCCGCGCCAGCGCGGCAACAGCGATGCATGGATATTGAAGCAGCCGAGCTGTGGTGCTTCGAGCACTGACTTTGGCAGGATCAGGCCATAGGCGACCACCACAGCGGCGTCGGCATCGTGTGCACGGAACGCAGCCTGGGCTTCTTCATCCTTCAGCGTCCTCGGCGTATGCACAGCGAGTGCAAGCCGCCGTGCCTCCTGCTCCACCGGCGTGCGCTGCAGATCCATGCCGCGGCCGGCCGGTTTGGGCGCGCGTGTGTAGACCGCCGCAATTTTGTGTCCACGCGCGGCAAGTTCGATCAGCGTCGGCACCGCAAAATCAGGCGTGCCCATGAAAATCAGGCGCATTGAAGCACCATCCTGCGCGCGGGCGCGCCCGCTGTCAGCCGATGTGATGCGAAGGCTCTTCGTCCTCGGAAAGCGGTTTTACGCCTTCGGTTTTCTTTGCCGCTTTCTTGAATTTCTTCATCACCATGCTGCGCTTGAGCTTGGAAATATGGTCGATGAAAAGCACGCCATTGATGTGGTCGATCTCGTGCTGCAGGCAGGTGGCAAGCAGCCCGTCCGCCTCGATCTCCTGCGGCTTGAGGTCGAGATCGAGGTATTTCACCCGGACCGACTTTGGGCGTTCGACTTCCTCGTAATATTCAGGAATTGAGAGGCATCCTTCCTCATAAGTCGCCTTTTCGTCCGAAGTCCAGGTCACTTCCGGATTGATGAAGACCAGCGGCTGCTTCGGCTCGTCTTTTTTCGCAAGATCCATGGTGACGACGCGTCGCGCCACGCCGATCTGAATCGCGGCAAGCCCGATGCCGGGCGCCGCATACATCGTCTCGAACATGTCGTCGACCAGCGCGCGCAATGTCTTGTCGACGGCCTTCACCGGCTCGGATTTAAGCCGAAGACGCTTGTCGGGGATGATGAGAATGTCGCGAACCGCCATGGCCGCGATGTAAGGGCAAGGGCTGATGCGGTCAATGCACACTTCCCCTTGAGCCATCGGCGCAACCGCCTTACCGTTCGCCGTTCGTTCGCCCGCGACAGCGAATCACTGTAGAAGCGCCGAATGGACGATTTGAACTCCTTGGCTAACGCGGTATTGGCGAATGCGCCGGCTCTTGCGCTGGTGATCGGCACGATTGTCGCGATCGGGGTCATTGTTGTCATTGTGATTTTGCTGTGGCCGCGCAAGCCGCCTCACGATCCTGCCGCCGAGCAGCGGATGGCCGACCTCAATGCGCGCGTTCAGATCATGGGCGAATTGCTCGCCAAGGCACAATCGCAACTCCAGCAGACGGTGCACGAGCGACTCGACGCAGTGACAGCGCGGCTTGGCGAGTCGATGCAAAACTCGACCCAGCACACGGCCGAGCACCTCCAACAACTGAACGCGCGGCTCGCCGTAATCGACCACGCGCAAAGGAACATTACCGACCTGGCCTCGCAGGTCACGAGCCTGCAGAATGTGCTCAGCAACAAGCAGACACGCGGCGCGTTTGGCCAGGCGCGGATGGAAATGATCATTCAGGACGGCCTGCCGCGGGATTGTTATGAATTCCAGGCCACGCTCTCCAACAAAGCGCGCCCCGATTGCGTCGTGCACCTTCCTGACGGCCCTTCCCTCGTCATCGACGCCAAGTTTCCACTCGAGGCGGTCACAGCTTTCCGAGAGGCAAAAAGCGACGAAGAACGCAAGCTTGCGGTTGCCCGCGTGCGCGCGGATATCGCGAAACATGTCAGCGACATTGCAGACAAATATCTGATCCCGGGCGAGACCCAGGATATGGCCCTGATGTTTGTTCCGTCTGAATCGATTTACGTGGAACTCTACGACGGTTTCGACGACGTTTTTCAGAGGGCCTATCGTGCCAAGGTGATCATCGTTTCGCCGTCACTCCTGATGTTGGCAATCCAGGTGATCCAGCAGATTCGTAAGGATGCGAAGATGCGCGAGGCTGCCGACAAGATCCTTGTCGAGGTCGGGCATCTGATCACCGACGTGCAGCGCCTGCGCGATCGCGTCGAAAATCTCGACAAGCATTTCGGCCAGGCCAACGCCGATATCAAGCAGATCGTCATTTCCACGGATAAAATCATCAACCGCGGCGACAGGATTCAAAGCGTCGAATTCGACGATGAGCCGCCGCCGAGCGCCGAGGTCATTCAGGCGCCGATCCGGCACAAGCTGGAAGCCGGCGAATAGCGCAATGACAGTTCCACCAGGGACGCACACGCAGTCGTCATGGTTCGACGGCGTGGCCGTCTACTTCAAGCCGCGCGTGCTGATCGTGCTGCTGCTCGGTTTTTCGGCCGGGCTGCCGTTTTCACTGGCGGGGCAGACGCTGCAAGCCTGGATGACGGAAACCGGTGTCGATATCCGCACGATCGGCCTGTTTGCGGCTGTCGGAACGCCCTATTGGGCAAAGCCGCTGTGGGCGCCAGCTGTCGACGCGCTCGACGTGCCCCTACTCTCGCGCCTGCTCGGGCGCCGCCGTGGCTGGCTCATGTTGACGCAAATCCTGCTCGTCGGCGCGATCATCTTGCTCGCGATCAGCGACCCAGCGGCCTCGCCATGGTCGGTCGCCGGCGCGGCATTGCTGGTCACGACCGCGTCGGCAACGCAGGACATTGTGATCGACGCGTTCCGTGTCGAAAGCCTGCCGGAGAACGAACAGGCTGCTGGCATGGCCTCGTACGTCGCCGCCTACCGTATCGCGGTGCTGGTTTCTAGCGCCGGCGCGCTGTTCCTGGTGAGCGGCCTCATGGGATTCGGCCTTGACAAACAAGCCGCCTACCGCGTGACTTTTGTCGCGATGTCGGCGCTCGTCCTGGTCGGCATCATCGCAACGCTGCTGGCCAGGGAACCGGAAAAATCGGTGGCTGCCGCCGCCGAGCATTCGGCGCGTGCACGCCAGGGCTCGTGGAAGCGCGTGACCGATACGGCGATCGCCAGCTTTTCCGAGTTCCTGTCGCGCGACATGGCCATCGTGGTGCTGGTTTTCGTGATGCTCTTCAAATTTGCCGATACCCTCGCGAGCGCGCTGACGACGCCGTTCGTGCTCGAGACCGGGTTTACGCGCGTTGAGCTCGCCACCATCATCAAGGGCGTCGGATTTGCCGCGGCGATTGCGGGCGGATTTGCCGGTGGCTTCATCGCGCGCGCCTTGCCGATGGCGACCAGTCTGTGGATCGGCGGTGTCTTGCAGGCGGTGGCGATTTTCGCGTTCGCATGGCAGGCGGTCGTCGGCCGGGACGTGGCCTGGCTGACCTTCGCCATCACCGCCGAGAATTTCACCAGCGGCATCGGAACCGTAATTTTTGTCGCGTATCTTTCCGCGCTTTGCGGCAACCCGCTGCATACGGCCACACAATACGCCCTGTTGACGGCACTGTTTGCATTGGCGCGCACGGTGCTCGCGCTCGGCTCGGGCTACATCGCGGCGGCAACCGGCTGGATGTGGTATTTCGTCATCTGCGTTGCCGCCAGCATTCCAAGTTTCATCTTGCTGATCTGGCTGCAGCGTGGCGGACATTTCGCAATGCTGTCCGCGAAGCGGCCATAAAGAAGATTCGTTTGCACATCGTCGCCCTACGGCGCCGTTGAGACGTATGGAAGTGGCCTAGAATAACGTCCGCTGCTTGATCGCCGCGGCGAGCGTTCCTTCATCGAGATAATCGAGCTCGCCGCCGACCGGCACGCCGTGCGCAAGCCGAGTCACTTTAACTTTTGCATCGGCCAGAAGCTCGGTGATGTAGTGCGCCGTGGTCTGGCCGTCGACGGTGGCGTTGAGCGCCAGAATCACCTCTTTGACCGGCGTCTCGTGCGCGCGCGAAATCAGCGCATCGATCGACAGATCCTGCGGGCCGACGCCGTCGAGAGGCGACAGCGTGCCGCCAAGCACGTGATAGCGGCCATTCACCGCGTGCGCACGCTCGAGCGCCCACAAGTCCGCAACGTCGGCAACCACAACGATGATTGACACGTCGCGCTTGCCGTCGGTGCAGACCGTGCACGGGTTTTGCGTATCGATATTGCCGCAGATCTTGCAGACCTCGATCTTTTCCATCGCCGTTTCGAGCGCGGCGGCAAGCGGCGCCATCAGCAATTCGCGTTTCTTGATGAGGTGCAGCGCCGCGCGCCGCGCGGAGCGCGGCCCCAGACCGGGCAGCCGCGCCAGCAGCTGGATCAGGCGCTCGATTTCAGGTCCGGCGACGGCAGTGGGCATTGAATAAGAATATCAGGTCAAACCCAGTCCCGGCGGCAGCGGCAGCCCACCGGTGACTTCTTTCATTTTTTCCTGGAGCACGCCTTCCGCCTTACGCCGCGCATCGGCATGCGCCGCAACGATCAGATCTTCGATAATTTCTTTTTCCGATGGCTTCAGCAACGAATCGTCGATCTTCACACCCTTGAGGTCGCCCTTGGCCGAAAGCGTAACGGTGACGACGCCGCCGCCCGCGGTGCCCGCGACCTCGATCTGATCGAGCTCCGCCTGCATCGCCTGCATCTTCGACTGCAACTGTGCAGCCTGTTTCATCAGGCCGAGGAAATCCGCCATCGGCTAGTCCTCACGTTCATAGGAACTGGCATCCGACGTCTGCTCCGCCTGATCCGGGCCATTTTGCGTCACGCCCACGATCTTGGCGCCCGGGAACCGGCTGAGCACCGCTTGCACCAGCGGATCATGCTGCACGTCCCGCTCGATTTCCGCCTGCTGCGCATCAGCCTGGGCGCGCATGGTCGGCGCGCCCTGCTCTTTGGATACGACCACGATCCAGCGCTTGCCGGTCCAGCCGGTCAGCTTGCGCTGAAGATCATGCACCAGCGTCTTCGGCGCGCGCGCCTCAAGCGCGATTTCGAGCTGGCCATCCTCACAGCGGACCAGCCGCACGTCGCGCTCAAGCGCCATCTTGGTGGTGATGTCGCGCTTCTCTGCGGCAAGCGCAATCAGATCCGCAAATGAATTGATGGACAGAGTCGGCGCGGCGACCGGCTCGTCCCGGCGCGGCATGGGATCCTCCGCCGGCCGCGGCGACACCGCTGCAGACGACCGAGGCGAGCCGCGCGGCGCATCGTAGCGCGGCGTGTAGCCTTGGGACGAGGCTTGAACGCTACCGCCATTCCCCTGCGGACGGGCCGGTGCGGCTCCATTCTCGCCGAGCGAGCGAACGACTTCATCGGGCGTCGGCAGATCAGCCGCATAGGCAATACGCACCAGCACCATCTCGGCGGCAGCAACCGGGCGCGCGGATGCCGGCACTTCGGCGACACCCTTAAGCAGCATCTGCCAGGTGCGCGACAGCACGCGCATCGATAGCTGCGACGCAAAAGCGCGCCCGCGCGTGCGCTCGGCCTCCGACAGCGACACATCGTCGGCAACCGCCGGAATGACTTTGACACGTGTAACAAAGTGGGTGAACTCAGCGAGATCGGCAAGGATGACGGCAGGATCGGCGCCGATCTCATATTGCTCGCGCAGCTCTTTCAGCGCGGCGGCGACATCGCCCTTCATAAGCGCCTCGAACAAATCGACTACCCGCACACGATCCGCTAGCCCCAGCATCTGGCGGACGTCTTCGGCCCGGACCGGACCGGCTGCATGCGCCATTGCCTGGTCGAGCAACGACAGTGAGTCGCGCACCGAGCCTTCCGCCGCACGCGCAATCAAAGCGAGCGCAGCGGGCTCGATCTCGGCCTTCTCTTTCGCGGCGATGCCCTGCAAATGGTCTACCAGAAGAGCCGCGTCGACCCGGCGCAGATCGAAACGCTGACAGCGCGAGAGCACCGTCACGGGCACCTTGCGGATTTCGGTGGTTGCGAAAACGAACTTCGCATGCGGCGGCGGCTCTTCCAGCGTCTTGAGCAGCGCGTTGAAAGCCGCGCCCGACAACATGTGCACTTCGTCGAGGATGTAGACCTTGTAGCGCGCGCTCATCGGTGCGTAGCGGATCGCATCGTTGATCTGCCGGACGTCCTCGACACTGTTATGCGAGGCGGCATCCATCTCCAGCACGTCCGGATGCCGGCTCTCGATGATGGCCTGGCAATGCACACCCATCACCGGCATCTTGATCGTCGGCTCTTTCAACGAGCCGTCAGGCAGTTCGTAATTGAGCGCACGCGCAAGAATGCGCGCGGTGGTCGTTTTTCCGACACCTCGCACGCCAGTCAGGATCCAGGCCTGCGGGATACGGCCGCTCTCGAACGCATTCGAGACCGTACGCACCATGGCATCCTGCCCGATCAGATCCTCGAAGCTTGCAGGCCGGTATTTGCGTGCGAGCACACGATAACCATCAGCCGGTGCCTCGGCCGAGGTGGAACCGGAAACAGCGGATTTTCTGGGCTCGCTCATCGTGCCATCCGCTTCGCCGCCGCGCGACGCGCGGACTGATCGCGAACAAGTCTAGGAATTGGTGGGAGGCTGACGAGCGACCCGAACCGCGCTCGTTAGGGCTGCTTCCTTCCGGACCTGACCCGGTTGGCGAGTGGCTCGTCCACCGCCAACCTCCCGGGGTCTATATCAGGCCAATAAACCGGGAAAGCAAGCAGTGGGGCGGCGTCTCTGCTAGCTTTCCTCCGAAAGAATCGTGTGGATTTGTCCAATGAATTCAGGGCTTACCAGGGGCTGGTCGCTGCACCCGCAACTCGCGCAAGACACAGTTCCGGTCGGCGACTTGCCGCTTGCTCGTGCGCTGCTGACGAACGACGCCAACTATCCGTGGCTGATCCTGGTGCCGCGCCTGCCCGGTCTCGTAGAGCTCATCGATCTCGAGGAGAATGCGCAGGTGCAGTTGCTCGGTGAAATCGCCGCAACGGCGCGTGCGCTGAAAAGCATCACCCAATGCGACAAGCTCAATATCGCCGCGCTGGGGAACCAGGTGCCACAGTTGCATGTGCATATAATCGCACGCCGCCATAACGATGCTGCCTGGCCCAAACCGGTCTGGGGCGTCAAACCGCCACTCCCCTATGAACAAGAGAAACTGCGCGCGTTTTTAAAATCGCTGCAGCAATCGCTCAAGTCCGAAGGTCTCACCGCCATGGACCGGTAGTTCCGGTCCTGCGAGAATCCGGCATGGCCGCGCGCCCTTCCCGCATCTTGATCATCTCCCTGCGCCGCATCGGCGATCTGCTGCTGACGACGCCAGTGATCCGCAGCGTGCACCGTGCCTGGCCGGAGGCGACGATCGACGTGCTGGTGTTCGACGGCAGCGCAGGAATTATTGCCGGAAACCCCGACATCGACCGTATCCTCACAATGCCGCAGCGGCCGACAGCGGTGGACAGCCTGGGCCTGATCCGGCGCCTCTGGCGCTCTTACGATGTTGCGATATCCACGCAAAGCGGAGACCGTCCGACGGTTTTTGCCTTCGCCGCCGGCCGTTGGCGCGTCGGAGTAACGACGGACACCGATCCATGGCTCGCACGTGCGCTCAAGCGCATCGTGCTGAATCGGACCGTCCCCGCGGCGGAGAAATTTCACCGCGTGGAGCAGAACCTCCGGCTCGCCGACGCGCTCGATATTCCACGCATTCCCGAATTGGTTTGTCCCGCGGCTGCGCAAACCACGGCCGTTGCGACCAACGGCAAATACGCTGTCATCCACGCGGCGCCGATGTTCGCCTACAAGGAGTGGACGCCGGATGGATGGCGCACAGTCGCGGCGAACCTTGCAAAGCGTGGTCTCTCAATTGTTGCGATCGGCGGTCCTGGCGAAGCGGAGCGCCGTTATCTGGAAAACGTCTGGCGCGGCGTCTGCGAATTCCATCAGCTGGAATGGCCACAGACGATGAAGCTGCTTTCGGGCGCTCGTATTTACATCGGTCCCGACACCTCAACGACGCATCTTGCCGCCGCGGCCGGATGCCCGACGGTCGCGCTATTCGGCCCCATGGACCCGTGCGTCTGGGGGCCATGGCCGGTTGGCGGGCTGGCAGCGCCGTGGCAGGCGAGCTGCCCCATCCAAAACCAGGGCAATGTCTGGATCGTGCAGAATCCACTGCCGTGCACACCTTGCACCTTCGAAGGCTGCGAACGCAACATCCGCAGCCGCAGCGTTTGTCTCGACGAACTCAAGCCCGAGCAGGTGATGGCGGCGGTCGATCAGGCGCTCGCCTGACCCGCATTGGACGGCGCATTGCGCGGCGCGTGCCCGCATGCGAATTTGAGTGACTTATGTCATCACGTCTCGGTCCTAAACCACGTCTGGGATACACAAACAGCCGTATCGAGCGCGCGGCGGAACTGCGCACAGATGCCTCCGCGATAGCCGCGCTGACAAAGCATCCCGGCGCAGGAACATATGTGATTGGCGGCGAATGGATCGTGGCGAAGAAAGGTTCGCCCCTCAGCCAGCCGCTATTCACGCTGTCGGAAGCGCACGAGCTCGGCCCGCCCGCCGAAACGATCTTTCTCGGCCTGCTTGATGGCGCGCCGCGGTTTGGTCACGGGCTTTCACCTCAATCGGCCGAGACGCTGAAAAGCCGCAGCGATCTGCTGGTCACGGACCTGCGGTCGATCGCCGTGCAGGGGCTGGTTGCTGCCGATGACCTGCCGCCTATCGCGGAAGCGAAGGCCGTCCTTCATTGGCATACGCGCCACCGCTTTTGCCCCAATTGCGGAGCCGCGACACGGCTCGTCTCCGGCGGCTGGCGGCGCGACTGCCCGCAATGCAAGGCCGAGCATTTTCCGCGCACCGATCCTGTGGTGATCATGTTGGCGATCGATGGCGACCGCTGCCTGCTCGGCCGCAGTCCACGCTTCGTGCCGACGATGTGGTCGTGTCTTGCCGGCTTTGTCGAGCCTGGCGAATCGATCGAAGATGCGGTGCACCGGGAGACGCGCGAGGAAGCCGGAATCACGTGCGGTCGCGTGGTCTATTTCGCCTCGCAGCCCTGGCCATTCCCTGCCTCTCTGATGATCGGCTGCCACGCCGAGGCATTAACGCACGAAATCGTCGTCGATCGCGAGGAACTCGAGGACGCCCGCTGGTTTAGCAAGGATGAGATCGGAAGCATGCTGATGCGCAAACACTCACAAGGGCTGACAACGCCGCCTCCAGTAGCGATCGCGCATCACATCATTCGTGCGTGGGTAGAGGACGAGGTCCGTTTTGATTGAGCCGCGTGGCGAAAAAAATCCACGCATCCTGTGCGCGGGCGGCGCCGTGCAGGACATCATCATGCGCGTGGGAAAGTTCCCGGACGCCGGCACAAAGGTTCAGGCGTCCGAATTCATGATCACGTCCGGCGGCCAGGCCGGAAATGCCGCGGTTGCAGTAGCACGACTTGGCGGCCAGGTGAGCTTTGCCGGCCCACTCGGCGCGAAGGACGATGAACTTTCAAGCCGTATTCTTGAAAGCTTGATGCGCGAGAAAATCGATTGCAGCGGCGCTATTCGCGTTCCGGGCGCGATTTCGTCGGTATCACTGATCTTGGTTGACGCCGCTGGAGAAAAAACAATCGCGACACGGCGCGATCAGGGCCTGAGCGCGATCGCGCCGGAGAACCCCGAACGTGCTGTCGCAGAGGTCGACGCTGTGCTTCTCGACAATCGCTATCCGAATTTTGTGACACCGATCTGCAAGGCGGCGGAAGCGCGCAGCATTCCCCGGGTGCTTGATCTCGACAACGCGGCATCACTCGACGATCCGCTGCTGCTTGCCTGCAGTCACGTCATCTCCTCGGCGGAGGCGTTGCGCGGCAGCACCGGATTGAACGACCTGGGCGCTGCGCTCAAAAAGCTCGGGCAGTCTTTCAAAGGCTTCCTGGCCTTCACCGACGGCTCAGACGGAGTCTACTGGCTCGAAAGCGGCGAGATCCGGCATATGGATGCGTTCAAGGTGAACGCGATCGATACGCTCGGCGCCGGCGACGTCTTCCATGGCGCTTTCACCTTCCGCTTCGTGGAGTCTGGCGACCTGCGCGATTCGATGCGATTTGCAGGCGCTGCCGCCGCCATCAAGTGCACACGCTTCGGCGGGCTGATGGGCGCGGCAACGCGGGCCGAAGTCGACGATTTCCTCAAGCGAAATCCGGCGTGAATTCTACTTCTTAGACGGACAAGGTGCGCCGCAAGGCGCGCATGCGCCTGCAAAATCCTCCGGCGACACCGCGCGTCCGCTCGATGGGCTGGAGAGGTGATCGGTCAGGATGACTCCGACGCCGAGCAGCACGACAATGATATAAACCAGCCGCACGGCGCTACTCCCGGGACAGGCCGAACAGCGGCCGCAAACGAATGCCGATCAAGCAGCCCGGCAACGCAGCGAGAAGCCAGACCCACCCATGCAGCGAGCCGGAGGCGACGCCCCCGACCAAAGCGCCGATATTGCAGCCAAAACCGAGCCGGGCGCCCCACCCCATGAGCAATCCGCCAATTCCGGCGGCGAGCAACGACTTGACGGGCGGCCAGCTGGCACGCGCGAACGGCTTCGACGCCGCGGCGGCCGCCATGGCGCCGAAAATCATTCCGAAATCCGTGAGACTTGAGGTGTCGGACAGGACGGATTCTGCAAGTGCATGCTTGGGGCCCGGCCACTGCCAGAATGCCGAGTGCGAAAGGTCGAAGCCGAGCGCGGTGGCGGCTTTTGCACCCCATACCGTGTAGCCGAAGGTCACGCTCCAGGGATGGCCGCCAGCAAGGAAAACAGCAACGCATAGAACGCCGATTGCGAGGCCGCCGATAACATAGTTGCGCGACGGTATGAAGTTCGCGCCACGCCGGCGCGCAACCGCGATGATCAACAAAGCCGCGACAGCGATACTGGCAAGGGTCGCGATCAGCCCACCCCAGGCGCCGAGATAGTCCGACGCCAGGATCGGATCAATTCCACCGAGAGCAAGAAATGACGGCAGCGACAGACTGCCAAATACGCTGCCGATGACGAAGAACAATAGCGTGACCAACATGCGCCCTGATCCGCCGCCAACCGTATAAAGCGTCCCCGAGCCGCAGCCGTTCGCCAGCTGCATGCCGGTACCGAAGACAAACGCGCCGATGATCAGCGAGGGCCCGAGCGGAGCGATGGCGCCACCGTATTTCGGTAGAAGCGCCGCCACCGGCACCACGACGACCGCACAGACCGCGATCACGATCAAGCCGCCGAGAATCCCTCCCGCCTCACCGCGCGTCAGAAACCGCCGCCACGAGGCGGTATAACTGAACTCGGCCTTGAGGAATGCAACTCCGAGACCGAAGCCACCGATGATCAAAGCCGCCGAGGCAAGCTGATGGTCGAGAAGCACCAGCGCGATCAAGATAGCCGTTGCCGCCAGTGCGAGCCCGAGGAAAAGGCGGTCGATGCGAACTGCCGCGCCCGGATCGGACGCGGCCAAACTTGCCGTTGTCATTGGAACTCCGGAACGTAGGTCAGGATCCGAGGCCGAGGGCCTTTTTCAGATCGTCCCATTTCGTGCGCGAAGATTCAATCGACCGGTTGTCATTGCTGGTCCACTCGACCATTGAACCGGCATACAGCTTGGCATCCTTGCGGCCAAGAACTTCATGAAACACGAACCAGTCGGTCGAAGCCCAATGGCCCGTATTGCAATAATTCACAACAGGACCCTGAACCGCGTTCGCGATTGCGGCCAGCTCGACCTTTGGCTTCAGACGATTGCTTTTTGCATCGTAGAATTCCGAACTGTCGATATTCAGCGCGCCGGGAATGTGGCCGTAGGCCTTGGACGCGGGCGCTTTTTCTTTGCCCAGGAAAAATGACGCAGGCCGCGCATCGACCAAGGTTGCTCCGCCTTTGCCTTCGATGGACTCGACGTCGACGGCTTCAGCCAAAATGCTCTTGTCGACAGTCGCCGTGAAAATTTTTGGCGACGGCGCCTTCGTTCCGGTCTCCACAGGCAAACCGGCACTACGCCAGGCGGCAACGCCGCCGTCGAGGATGGAGACGTTCTTCACGCCCACATATTTCAGCGTCCAGTACGTGCGCGCCGCCGATCCAAAGTCGAGGACATTCACACCCGCCGGAACAACAACCACATGCGTATCTTCATCGATACCGAGATCGCCGATTAGTTTTTCCAGCTCCGGAACGGTCGGGACCATGAATGGCACATTGTTCCGTGTAACCCGCCAGCCGGCCTTGTCGTAGTCACTGTGCACGCTTTTTGGGATGTGTCCGGCCGCATAGGCCTGCGCACCGCCGCCGTCGATGGCGGAGCGGATGTCGAGCACGACCAGATCGGTGTCGGTGAGGTGTCCGTTGAGCCATTGCGGCGTCACAAGCGGGTCGGCGTGTGCCCCCGCAACCGAAACGGCCATAGCCGCGCTGAACAGCATCGCGGCACCGAGCCGACGCACAGCGGTGAAGGGGTTGAATCGAACTACAGTTTTCATGGCACGGTTTCGAGGTTGGATTGGTCGCCGCAGAGCAGCCGAGAATTTCTATTGAAATAGAATATCTTTCTCTGTAAAGACAGGTATGAGCATCAAAAAAGAATAAAATACTATCTGAATCAAATATCGTAGTAGTCTATTCTATTTTCTGACGAGACCAAAGAATGGATACCATCGACCGGAAGATCCTCGCCGTCGTGCAGGAAGACGCATCGCTGTCCGTCGCAGAAATCGGCCAACGGGTTGGCCTGTCATCGACGCCGTGCTGGAAGCGGTTGCAGCGCCTGGAGGCCGACGGTGTCATCACCCGACGGGTGGCGATCATCGACCCGGAAAAAGTTGGCCTTGGCATCACGGTGTTCGTCTCGATCGAGACCGGCGACCATTCGCAGGAATGGCTCAAAAGCTTCGCCGCCACGGTGGGAGCCATGCCAGAAGTGATGGAGTTCTACCGGATGGCCGGCGACGTCGACTACATGTTGCGCGTTGTCGTGACCGACATCGCCGGGTACGACGCGTTCTACAAAAAACTGATAGCCACCGTACCGCTGAAGAACGTCACGTCGCGGTTTGCAATGGAGCGAATCAAGTCCACAACGGCGCTGCCGCTGGCGGACGTCAAGTGAGTGTGTCCGAAGCGCGCGCTTCGATGCACTCTATTTCAACGCCATCACTTTAATCGCGGCTGGTCCAAGAATGACAACGAACAGCACCGGCAGGAAGAACAAGATCATCGGAACGGTCAGCTTCGGCGGCAGTCCCGCGGCCTTCTTTTCGGCCTCCGACATGCGCATGTCGCGATTTTCCTGCGCCATGACCCTGAGCATCGTTGCAAGCGGAGTGCCATAGCGCTCCGACTGCTGCAACGCCATACAGACCGATTTGACCCCGTCCAGATCGATACGCTTGGCAAGGTTCTCGTATGCCTGACGCCGATCAGGCAAGTACGACAATTCGGCAGTGGTCAGCGTAAGCTCTTCGGCCAGAGCGACGGATTGCGTGCCGATTTCGTCGCTGACCTTCCTGAAGGCGGCTTCGATCGACATGCCAGACTCGACGCAAATCAGAAGCAGATCAAGCGTGTCGGGGAATGCCCGTCTAATGGACAATTGCCGGCGTTGGATCTTGTTCTTCAGCAATATCAGCGGCAGCTGCATGCCGACATAGGCTGCGGCGATACACGCGCCGACTTTGACCATTGTGGGCTGGTCGAGTTTGAGAATGACAAAAAGATAGAGTAGCGCGAACAGAAAACATACTACCGGCGTGATCATGCGCACAAACAGATATGTGACGTAGGGCGCCTGACCACGATACCCGGCCTGGATGAGCTTGAGCCGCGCCTCTTCCTGACCGACCCATTTCGTGAGGTTGAAGCGGTCGACAATGGTCTGGATGTATTGCTTGGGCGTCTGCCGAAGCTTGGCCTTCTGGCCTTCCTGCGCCAACCGCTCGCGCTCGCGCTGACGAATTTTCTCGCGTTCGAGAGCGACCGCACGCATGCGCTTATCGAGCGGGTCGACAAATACGAAAGGCATCGCCAGCGTGAGCACAGTTGCGGCCGCGGCAACGCCGGCAAACAGCGCCGTAATGGTTTTCACGTTGAGCGCGTTGACCAGGAATTCGAGCATCGGATGCTTTTCGCCTGCCTAGAAGTCGAAATTGATCATTTTCTTCATCACGAACGTGCCTATAACCATCCAGACCGCGGATCCCGCCAGCATTATGTGACCAACCGGATTGGTGAAAAGCAGCGAGATATAGTGAGGGCTGGTTAGATACACCAATGTCATCACCGCGATCGGCAACGCGCCGATAATGGCAGCCGAAGCCTTCGCCTCCTGCGACATCGCCTGGATCTTCGCCTTCATTTTTTTACGATCGCGCAGAACCTTCGACAGGTTCCCGAGCGCTTCGGAGAGATTGCCGCCAGACTTCTGCTGAATCGCAACGACGATTCCGAAAAAATTCGCTTCTGGCAGCGGCGTGCGCTCGTACAATTTACCGCAGGCCGTGCCCAACGGCATTCCAACCGCCTGCGTTTCCAAGATGAGACGGAATTCAGTCTTGATCGGGTCTGGCGCCTCGGACACGATCATTTTGATACAGTCGAGCAGCGGCAAACCGGCCTTAATGCCGCGGACGATAACGTCGACGGCATCTGGAAAATGGTCGAGAAACTTTGTCTCGCGGCGTTTCCTCAGAAAGGACAACAGCCACCGCGGGACGCCGAAGGCTCCGGCGAAGCCAAGGACCGCCGAAACCAGCAGGCCAGCGCCGCCAAACGTGCCCAAGGCGAACATCGCGAGCCCAATACCCGCCGAAATTATCCAAAACTGGCGCTTCGACCAGGACAGACCGGCGCGCGCGATTCTTGCCGAAATCGGTACATTCTTGGATTTCTTGTGGCGCTCGTCAAAATCCTTGAGCGTCGACTCGATGGCGTCTCGGCGCGATTTCTGTGGTCCGCGCGTGGCCCGTGTGGTCGGGGTTGTCCCCGCGACGCTTTGTATCCGCTGCTCGGCTTTGCGCTCGCCGGAAAGAAGCGGGTAAAGAAAAACATAGACGACGCCGCCGATGGCGGCGGAGGCGAGGAAGAATACGGCGATAATTTGCACAGCCTGCTCCGCCTAGGCCTCGTTGGTGGCCTCTGCCGCGTCGAGCGCAGCAGCCAGATTCTTCTCTTCGCCGTAGTAGCGGGCGCGATCCCAGAAACGCGGGTGGCCGATCCCGGTCGAGCGATGACGGCCAATGATATTGCCTTTGGCGTCTTCGCCGTCCATGTCGTAAACGAAAATATCCTGGGTAACGATGACGTCGCCTTCCATCCCCATCACTTCGGAGACGTGAGTAATTTTGCGGGAGCCGTCGCGCAGGCGTGCAGCCTGAATAACCACATCGACCGAAGCGCAGATCATCTCGCGGATTGTGCGCGACGGAAGCGCAAATCCGCCCATCGTGATCATTGATTCCAAACGCGACAATGCCTCACGTGGGTTGTTGGCGTGGAGCGTGCCCATCGAACCGTCATGACCAGTGTTCATCGCCTGCAAGAGGTCGAATGCCTCTGGTCCGCGGACTTCGCCGACGATGATCCGTTCGGGACGCATACGCAGGCAGTTGCGCACCAGGTCACGCATGGTGACCTGGCCCTCACCTTCGAGATTCGGCGGGCGCGTTTCCAGCCGCACCACATGAGGCTGCTGCAGTTGCAATTCTGCCGCGTCCTCGCACGTGATGATGCGTTCGTCGTCGTCGATGAACTGCGTAAGGCAGTTAAGCAGCGTGGTCTTGCCGGAACCGGTGCCGCCCGAGACCAGGGTATTAATGCGGCTGCGCCCGATGATGCGTAGAATCTCGGCACCCTGCGGCGTAATCGTACCGAATCTGACGAGCTGATCGAGCGTCAGCTTGTCCTTTTTGAATTTGCGGATCGTGAGTGCCGGTCCGTCGATCGCAAGCGGGGGAACAATCGTGTTGACGCGCGAACCGTCCGGCAAGCGGGCGTCGCAGATCGGTGAAGATTCGTCGACGCGGCGTCCGATCTGGCTGACAATTCGTTGGCAGATGTTCAGCAGCTGCTGGTTGTCGCGAAAGCGAATAGCGGTCTTCTGGATCTTTCCCTGGACTTCGATGTAGACCGTACCGGCCCCATTGACCATGATGTCGGCGATGTCGTCGCGCGCAAGCAGCGGCTCGAGAGGCCCGAAGCCAAGGACGTCGTTGCAGATATCGTCGAGCAGGTCTTCCTGCTCCGAGATTGACATCACGATGTTCTTGATCGCGATGATCTCGTTGATGATGTCGCGGATTTCCTCGCGCGCGGATTCAACATCGAGCCGGGCGAGTTGCGCGAGGTCGATTGCCTCGATCAACGCGCCGAAAATGGTGGTTTTGGTCTCGTAATACGCTTCCGACCGCCGCGTATCGACGGCAGTCGGGGCGGGAGTGGGCGCCCGCGGCGCAACCGGCGGCGAGACGATCGGCGCGCCCAGCCCGTCAGACGGGAACGGCGTGCGCCCGGTCTCGACGGGAGCCGCCGACGCGGCCTTTGGAGCCTCGGCAGACGGAAGCGGCGCCGGAGCCGGCGCTACCGGCGCAGGAGGTACGGCGACTTGGGCTTCCGAGGTTGCGCTTCGCTTACCGAACAAGGCGAGTTACTCCCGACGATTCAGCCTTTGCGTTTCACGATCTTCGAGAGCAAAGGCGGCAGCAGGCCGCGGCGAGGCTTTTTGACTTCGCCACGCCCGGTAAGCGCCTGGGCGATCTGACGAAAGATCTCCGCGGTCTTATGATTGGCCGACACTTCCCCGATCATTTGACCGTTGTTGGCGGCCGGACCAAACAGCTGTGGCTCGAACGGAATGACCGCGAGCGGACTTGTTTCAAGCGCCTTTGCAAAGTCGGCCGCGGAGATTTCCGGGCGCTTGGGAATGCCGACCTGGTTGAGGCAGTAGCGGGGTTGATGATCGTTCGGCCGTGACGCACGCAGCAGATCGATGAGATTCTTGGCATTGCGCAGATTGGCCAGATCCGGCCCGGCAACAACCAGAATTTCATCCGCACTGACGAGCAGGCGCCTTGTCCAGCCCGCCCATTGATGGGGAACGTCGAGAACGACGCACGGAATGGTCGCGCGCAGTGAATCCAGTATCGAATCGAAGGCTTCGGCACCGAAGTCGTAGACCCTCTCAAGGGTCGCGGGCGCCGCCAGCAGGCTGAGATGGTCGGTGCATTTCGACAGGAGACGGTCGACAAACGCAGTGTCGACTCGATCGGGAGAGAAAACGGCGTCGGCGATGCCCTGAGGCGGGTCCTGATTGTAATCGAGGCCGGCGGTGCCGAAAGGAAGATCGAGATCCGCAACCACCGATTCGATCGTGAGATCACGTCCGATCGCCCAGGCCACGTTGTGCGCCACGGTGGACGCGCCTACGCCGCCTTTGGCGCCCACAACTGCGACGATACGGCCTACCGGCTTGGCGTCAGGTGCCGAAAACAGGTGGCAAACCGCCCGGACCACATCAATAGTGCTGACCGGCGTCATCAGATATTCGCTCACGCCACGCCGTGTCAACTCGCGGTACAACAAGACGTCGTTGACGCGGCCCATCACGATCACGCGCGTCGCGGCGTCGCAGTGTTCTGCCAGCTGGTCGAGTCCGCCGAGAATGTCGGTGGCGCGTGCATCCATTTCAATCAGAATGACGTTCGGCGTAGGCGAGTTGCGGAAAGCTTCGATCGCGGCTCCGATACCGCCCATCTGGATTTTAACGTGGGCCTTCCCAAGACGCCGGTCTTCACCCGCGGCCTGGACAGCGGCTGCACTTTCAACCGTCTCGCAGAAGGCCTGTAATGATATGCGCGGCGCCGGCGCTATATGTGCCTCGGCTGCGGCACTGGAGACGGCCGGGGCCGAAGCATCGGCTGTGACGGCAGCTTGCTGAGCGTGCTTTATCATTTGCCTAGATCGCTGATTTTACCGGTTTCATATCCGGTGTAGGCGCCGGAGGTGGTCTGGCCCTTGTGCCATTTGTCAAGCACGACGGAGCGGCGCGGCGCATATGGCGGGATCTCGCCGCGCGGCTGCACCAGGTCAGCAGGATTGTCGACCATGGCCGCAAGGTTGCGTTGCATGGCGCAGCCGAAATTCCAGTACGGCTGGTTTGAGGTATATCCTGAATCCCATGACGGCCCGAGATCCTTTGGCCATTCTCCGCACGGTCCTGCCTCCGCAATTATCTTCGTATAATTGAGCCTGATGCTGGCGAGTGAAGTCTTCGGCGGCCGGTAACTGCGCGCATAGATCGCGCTCGACGGCACGCCGACGGCGGTAAAGATCGAGCGAATCTCCCGCGCTGCATCAGAGGCAGCATGATCGGTAGGGCCGCCCTTTGGAACCTCGATAACAATTCCGCTGCCGGCTTCCTTGCGCCAAGCCTGGGCAAAAGAAACGACATCGGCGCGTTGGCTCGCAGTCAACCCGCCGCGATTGCGGCCAATCAGAATATCGATGTTTTGGGGGCCTTCGCGCAGCACGATCGGGTGGCGCTGACGGTAATCGGTCGGATATTCCTTTTGCGCGACCTCGGTCTGGTAGCAGCCAGACAACGTGAGGGCGACGCAACCTGCCATCAGTGCACGAAGCACCACCCTGCTGCGGCCTCTGACCGACGCCGTGATAATTGCCGTCATCAAAATTTCCCCCACTCAATCGAGGATGAAGCCGTACTTGCCGTGATAGTTGTTGCCGCGTCGTGAATCGGCCTTTCCTGCAACGCCATAGATGCGATTGAGGTTGCCGAGGAGAACGGACTGTGGATCGCTCGGGTCAGAAAATCCGTCGTCCGGCCGCGATAATTGCTTTTGCGCCACAGCGCGGACCACGTAAGGCGTCACAATCACCATCAACTCGGATTGGTGATTGATGTAGTCGCGGCTCCTGAACAAAGCGCCGAGCACAGGGACCTGCTGAAGCGCAGGCAGACCGCTGATCGACTGCTTCGTCTGCTCCTGAATCATCCCGGCCATGGCCAAGGAACCACCCGACGGAATTTCGACCACCGTGTCGGCGCGGCGGGTCTGAATCGACGGCACCGTCAGCGAGCTGGCGGATCCGGTGACCTGCAACGTCATCGCGTTCTCTGTCGAAAGATCGGACACCTCGGTCATGACTTTCAGACTGATGCGGCCTTCCGAAAGAACGACAGGGGTGAACACCAGGCTTACGCCAAATTTCTTGAATGTGATCTGTGGTTGGCAGATTGGCGGTGAACGGGTCGTGTCGCACGACAGTCCGTTCGGAATCGGAAATTCACCGCCAGCAACGAATGTTGCTGTCTCTCCGGAAATCGCGGTCAGGTTAGGCTCTGCCAGAGTGCGGATTACGCCCGCGCGCTCCATGGCACGCAACGTTGCTGTAACGCTCGGAAACGCGCCACGAAGAAACGTATCGCTTATGGGTTGACCCGTGGCCGAAAATGGATTGCTGGTGTTGAAATTCACCACGGCCGTTCCGTAATTGAGACTTCCCGAAAGATCGATGCCGAGTTGCTTGATAACGTCCCGCCGGACCTCAGCGACGGTCACCTTGAGCATCACCTGATCTCGCCCGCGAACCGCGAGGCCGTTGACGACCTTCGTTTCGCCGCCGACGAGTCGCGCAGCGATGTCAAAAGCATGCTGAGATTCGGCATCGTTGGCTGCTGTGCCGGAAAGCATCACGCCGTCCGCTCCGACACCCTCAATATGAATGTCGGAGTCGGGCATCGACTGCTTGAGCGCCGCGCGTACGCCATTAAGGTCACGCGTCACGGCAATATCAAATCCAGCGATTTGCTTGCCGTCAGCATCGAAAAAGAAAATGTTCGTCTGCCCGACCGCAACACCGATCATGTACACCCGCCGCGACGAACGAACGACGGCGTTGGCGATCTTGGGATCGGCAACCAATACGTCTTTAATGTCCGCAGGGAGGTCGATGGCAACCGATTTTCCGATCCCGAGCGGGATGGAGCGAGAAGTACCCTCACTTGCGGCGACCTTGACGGCGACGACTTTCTGCGGACCGTCCGCTGCAGGCGCAGGCAGAATTGGTGTAAGCGCCATGAAGGCGATCAGGGCCCCCAATGAAGCAGCGTGGCTCAATGTCCTGGTCGTCATGTGCCCTTGATCCCCCAATCGTTCACCTTGGTGTGGCCGTAGTGCTCACGCCAAACCGGACAACGTTGACGCTTTGACGAGCCGAATCGTCCGTATTGTCCTGAGTCCCATCGGCAATGCTTCGCAGCGCCAGTGACAGAAGGCCGACCTGATGTGAGAGCGCCAAAGTTTCCGCCTGACCGGGCGTAAGCTCGAGCGTCGCGGTCTTGCCGACAACGACCTTCTGGCCGTTCTTCTCTTCGACGTTCTGGTCGATCGCCAGGACGCGGATGTTGCGGAGAATTGTCTCGCTGTTGCCGCCGCCTTTGTCGGCGTCGCGATTGCGCGGCGTCATGATGACGTCGACGCGGTCATTCGGCAGGATGAATCCGCCGGCCCCCGTTTCGGGGGTAATTTGAGTCGACACCGCGCGCATGCCTGACGGAAGAATTGCGGCCATGAAGCCGGAGCCCTTTGAATTCACGAGTTTTACTTCGCGAATCGGCTCGCCGGCGACAAACGGCGCGCGCACGATCATGCCCGAGAGGTTTTCAAGCGCTTTCGGACGATCATTTTTGCGGATGAAGTTTCCTGCGGCTGTGGTCGCGGGCCAGGCCTGCCAACTTACGTCGGCTGGCGACAGGGTCTGACCTCTGGCAAGGTCCGATTTCGCCACAAGAATATCGACAGTATCGAACTTGGGCGCCTCGGCTTTCGGCGCGGGCGTCCCGGAACGGCCAGCCAACAGTGCGGCGACGCCACCTGCGGCCAGCGCGACGGTCAGTACTACGACACGTGCAGCTTTCATACGCTCACTCTCACCATGACCTGACGGCCGACCTGGCCGCGTAAACCACATCGCCGCCGGTGCGACCTTTGCACCGGATTTCAACAGCTAAAGGTCAAGGTATGGTTAAGGAGCGGTATCTAAATCGAGTTAATATTGTATTGCGTCGCTAACGACATCGTCTCAGAGACCGGGCATCCAACCGGTTTTGGGATAGACCGCAAGCGCGGCGGCCGCGAGCGCTATTCCGTACGGGATACCCCCTGCATTGTCGTGCAGGCGCAAAATCCAGCCTTGGCGAGAAAGCACGCCCGGCAAAGGCAGCTTGCGGAATTGCAATATGGCTAGAGTAAGCGCGCCCCCAAAAAGCGAGGCATAGAGAAGATAGTCGAGCAAATGATCGAAGCCAAACCACAAGGCGGTTGCTGCCGCGAGCTTCGCGTCGCCGCCGCCGATCCAGCCTCGCGAAAAGAAAACAAACGCCACGGCCAGCACAACCGCAGCCGCAGCGAGGTGCATGCCGATAGCATATAGGCCCATGCCGGTAATCAACGTCATCAGGAAGAAGCCGGCAGCGAGAGCAATCGACAGCCGGTTTGAGATGGTCATCGTCAAAAGATCGCTGGATGCGGCAAAAGCCATCAGCGCGGGGAAAAGAAGCAATCTGATTGCGTCTGCGGCCATCATATGCATTCCAGTCGAGGAAACTACGGCAGGTTAAGGTGCTCAAGCTTGCGGTTCGGTTACCGGAAAACGATGCGCCTTGCTCTACGTCAGCCGGGTGGAGATAGCGTCAAATTTGCCGTTCAATTTGCTTCCAAGTCCTTTCACATGCGGGAGCAGCGTAAAGTTCGTCCCTGCACTGCGCTTAATGTCTTTGAAAAAGCAGGACTTTCTTCAATTCCGTGGTCCGCCTGACCAGCCTGCCTGACGAATCGTTAGCGCAAACTTTGCCCCGCTTTGAAGCGAACGTACGGGCGCCAATACCGCTCTTTGCACTTCATTCACCAATTTGCAGTCAACTTGATTCATCGGCGCCGGCGGTTACCACGCCGATTTTGCTGTACGGGCGGCTGGAGGGCTTGATGTCGGTCTTGTCGAAGATCTGCAGGCGTTCATCAGGCTTGTGGGTTTTGGCATTTCTGGCTGCAGGGCTTTGGACACAGACGCCTGCACGCGGCGCCGATGAGGTCGTCACTATCAGTGTCGACCAGGCCCAGCTCCTCAATTTGCCCGATCGTGTCGCAACGATCATCATCGGCAATCCGCTGATCGCTGATGCAACCGTGCAGGGCGGCGGCTTATTGGTGATCACCGGCAAGGGTTTCGGGATGACCAATTTGTTGGCGCTTGATCGGAGCGGCCGCGTCCTGATGAGTAGACTGGTGGAAGTCCGCGGTCCCAGTACCAGCGACATCGTCACCGTCTATAAGGGTATCGACCGGGAATCCTACAGCTGCTCGCCGAATTGCGAGCGCCGGATTACACTTGGAGACTCGCCGGCCTTTTTCAATGCAACCCTGAGTCAAAGCGGCGCGCGTAACGGCCAGGCCCAGGGCGGTTCGAAATAGCAACGCCTAACGTAGTTCACGGCTTTCACGCTTACCGATCGGTTAACGCCGGGACTTAAGATCGAGGCGTTTAAGCAACAAATCGACAAGGCGCCTTTGCTATGCAGGCCGGTGTTTCGACACCGTCGAACCATCGAGACGCTTATCATGCATAGACCCACACAAGGTAAGTTTTCAGCCTGGTTCCGTCGGTTGGCGCCAGCCCGTTTGGCGCGCCGCTTCATCCGGCAACAGGATGGTTCCGCCGCCGTCGAATTCAGTATGGTCGCAATTCCGTTCCTGGGATTGATTTTTGCGATCCTGGAGACGGCTCTCGTTTTTTTCGCCGGCCAGACCCTCGAAACGGCGGTTACTGATTCCGCTCGTCTGATCATGACAGGGCAGGCGCAGGACAAGGCCTGGACGAAAGACGAATTCAAGACTGAAGTTTGCAGCCGCATCCACGGACTGTTCGACTGTAACGGCGGTGTCTATGTTGACGTCAAGACTTTCGACAACTTCGCTGCCATCAACAACGATTTGCCGCTTACGGATGGAAAGATCGACGAGTCGAAGCTGAATTTTAGTCCCGGGACGCCCGGTCAGATTGAAGTCGTGACGCTCTACTATCAGTGGCCGATCTATATTTCGCTGCTCGGAAATAATCTCAGCAACATAAATGCCAACAGGCGTCTGCTAGTGGCGACGGCAGTGTTCTGCAACGAGCCGTTCTCGACCGCGACCCCCGCAAACTCCTGCCATTAGGCGATCTGCCATGAAAGCTGTGACATTGCGTTTGACCAAGCTCCTGCGGTCCTTCAAGCGTGACCGCGATGGAGCGTCCGCGATCGAATTTGCTATTCTGGCTCCGCTCCTGATCGCGCTCTATTTGGGCTGCGTGGAAATAACCGATGGCATTGCGGCGGATCGCAAGGTCACGCTGGTGGCCGGCGCGCTCTCCAACCTGACGTCTCAATCTCAAACGATTACCGCCGACGGCATGACGAATATTCTGAATGCCTCTGCGGCAATTATCAAACCCTACTCGGTCGGCAATCTCGCGGCCACGATTACTTGCCTGAAGATCGGCGCTGACGGCGTTGCGAAGGTCAAATGGAGCGCCACTTTGAACGGTACCGCTCGCACAGACGGGGCCACCGTGACTCTCCCGTCGGCTGACCTGGCGGTTCCGAATTCTTACCTGGTGTGGAGCGAAGTGAACTACAACTATACGCCGGTGGTGGGTTACACGATTACGGGCACGCTGCCGCTTTCGGATCAGATGTTCATGAGCCCGCGCATCACGCCGCCGACCTACGGGGTCAAGACCTGCACCTGAAGTCTATAATTGTTCTGAAAAAGTCAGGTCAGGATCCGGCGTCGGGCGTAGCATAGGTACGCCCTAGTTTCTTCCAGTCACCCTTTTGCGCAAGCATCTGCCGCAGATAGGCGACGTTCGCCGCTGCTTCGCTTTCCGGCAAGTCCGCACTCGCAATCTTCTCTGCTTCGTCAAAACGGCCGAGCAGGCCGACGACGAGCGCGAGATTTTGCCGCACTTTTGGCCCCGCGTTCGGCTGGGCGGCGGCGCGCCTCAAAGTCGTCTCGGCGTTTTTCAGATCCTTGGTGAGCATGTACGACAGGCCGAGGTTGGACAGCACCGACGCTTCGTTCGGCATGATTTTAAGTGCGGAGGCATAGTGTCTTTGCGCTTCGGCATGGCGGCCCATCTGGTCGAGCACGGCCCCTTGCACGTTGAGAATGCGCCAATCCGGATTATCGGGCGTGTGGGCGCGCTCAAGCGTCATAAGCGATTGCTGATATTGCCCGGCGTCGGCTAGCGCGCGGCCATAAGCCCCGAGCAAAGGCATACTGGTCGGATTGCGGATCGAAGCCTGCTCCAACACAGCCACAGCCTGGGCACGCTGGCCGTTGGCCCGCAGATCGCGCGCGTACGCGATTGCGGCATCCCCATCGTTCGGATTCTGGCGATAGCGGGCGGCAAGCGCCTCAAGCGAGCGTCGGGATTCGTCCAAGCCGGACGAGGCTGTGTCCGCAGTGCTCACAGAACCTGTCGTCTCGCGGGCGCCTATATTGGAGCAGCCAGCTACCGACAGGGAGAGAATGACCACCGAGGCAGCTGAGGCGAGCAAATTAGCGGGGCTGGTTCGCGATGGCATACTTGAGCAATAAAACGTTAACCCTAATGATTGGTAAACTTGTAAGGTCCTGCCTGCACCGGATTTAATTCGTCGACATGGACTTGGACCTGGGCCTTTCCACTCACTGCCGCAAAGGCGTGACGGTTACTTACCTAAGCCTTCGATGCGCGACGCCGCGGAGTAATCATGCATCCCGTTTTTGCGACCGCCGGTAAAAACCAGGCGATCCCGATCTGGTTCGTTAATGCCGCCAACTTTGACGAAGTGCGTAAGAAACTTGGCAGCTCCGAGCGGGCCTTCATCAGCACGGCTGCTTTCGAGGCAAAGGCAGGCCGGTCGCTGCTGCTGCCGGACGGTAACGGCAAGCTTGCCGGGGTGCTGTTCGGAATCGAAGGGCCGGACGACCCCGACCACGACCGGTTTAGGCCGGGACAATTGGTCGGTCTTTTGCCGGCGGGAACCTACCGTTTCGCCAACAGGCCGCACGACACACGGCTCGCGGCATTAGCATTTGCACTCGGCAGCTATCAATTCTCGCGATATCGCAAGTCGGAAGCGCGCAATGTACGCGTCGTCCTTCCGGAAGGCGTCGATGGCGATATGTTGAGCCACGTCGTCGAAGGCGTAACGCTCTGCCGCGACCTCACGAACATGCCGTCGAACGACATGGGGCCCGCTGAACTGGAGACCGCAGCCAGAGCGCTCGCAAAGAAGCACTCCGCCAAAATTCAAGTGACGAACGGTGCCACGCTCGCCAAGAATTTTCCGCTCGTGCACGCGGTCGGCGCGGGATCGGCCCGCGCGCCACGGTTGATCGACATGACGTGGGGAAAGGCGAGCGACCCGAAAATTACATTGGTCGGAAAGGGTGTTTGTTTCGATACCGGCGGACTCGATATCAAGCCGGATACGGGCATGCTCAACATGAAAAAGGACATGGGCGGGGCGGCGACTGCGCTAGCGCTCGCGCACATGGTTATGGCGGATGGACTGAAAGTCCGGCTGCGCGTGATCATTCCGGCGGTTGAGAACGCAATATCCGGCACCAGCTTCCGCCCACGCGACGTCTACGTTTCGCGAAAGGGCATTTCCGTCGAAATCGGCAATACCGACGCCGAGGGCCGGCTGATCCTGGCCGATGCCCTGACGCTCGCCGAAGAAGACAAGCCGTTGCTGGTGATCGATTTTGCGACCCTTACGGGTGCGGCGCGCGTCGCCCTCGGCCCCGACGTGCCTCCGTTTTTCACGGATGACGACGCGCTTGCCGACGAGCTTATGCGAGCGGCCGCAGCCGAGAGTGACCCGCTCTGGCGCCTACCGCTGTGGCGTCCCTATGCCGGCTTCCTTGATTCGAAAGTGGCCGATCTCAACAACGTTGGGACCGGAGGACAAGCCGGAGCAATTACTGCGGCATTGTTCCTGCGCCGGTTCGTAAATACGAAAGCTTGGGTGCACTTTGATATTTTCGCATGGACGCCCGTGGCAAAGCCCGGACGTCCGGAGGGCGCGGAGTGCCAGTCCGCGCGCGCGCTCCACGCATTGCTCCGCTCCCGATATTCTTGACCGATGGTCGCCCTCGACCCCCGCATCAATCCCTTCCGGCCTGAGATCGCCGCAAACCACCTGCGCGGACATGTCGAAGCCAAACGCTTCGTCGAAGGCAGCCGGCACCAAATCATCGAGCCGGTCACTGCCCTCCGTCGCACGCCTTCGCACGACGCAAGGCTCGACACGGAAGCGCTGCTGGGCGAACGGATGACGATCTACGAAACAACCGATGAGGGCTGGGCTTGGGGCCAGCTGGAAACCGACGGCTATGTCGGCTGGCTTTCGTCCAATGCGCTCGGGGCCGTCGGTGCCGCGCCAACCCACAAGATCGCGGTCCCGCGCGCATTCGCTTTTGCGGGCCCGGATATCAGGCTTCCGCCAGCCGTCGCTCTGCCGATGGGCGCACGCGTCGCCGTCGCGCGGCAGGACGAGCGGTTCGCCGTCACCGCTCTCGGCTGGCATATCCCCGAGGTCTACCTGGCACCCGTCAAGGTGCGGCAGCCCGATTTCGTCGCCGTTGCCGAGCGGTTTGTCGGCACGCCTTATTTGTGGGGAGGCAAGACCTCTCTCGGGCTGGACTGCTCGGCGCTGGTCCAGATTTCAATGCAAGCAGCAGTCCTCTCATGTCCCCGTGACAGCGACATGCAGGAGCTTGCGCTTGGAAAATTGTCTTCGCTTGCAAGCCTGCGCCGGGGCGATCTCGTGTTCTGGAAGGGCCACGTCGCCATCGCGATTGATCCCGACACGCTTCTTCACGCAAATGCCCATCACATGATGGTCGCAATTGAACCGACCGACGACGCGATCATGCGCATCAAAGCGGCCGGCTCTGAAGTCACCAGCGTCCGCAGAATCTAGCAGGCCACCTTGCGGCAACTGCGCACCGAGCGGATCACACCCTGCAATGACTTAAGACCCGGATGGCCGAGGATGGCCACACCATTGACGACGTAGGCGGGCGTGGCAATCAGCTTGGCATCCGAACCGAAATCGGCGTTTTGTTTGAGAATAGCGAGCATGCTTTCGGTATTGGCGGACTCGGCCAGTTCCTGACGATCCAGACCTATGGCTTCGGCTGCGGCGAGCACGCGCGGCGCATCGATGAGACCGCGGCCCGCGTATATCCGACGATGAAATTCCAGATACTTTTCAGGAGTCAGTACTTCGCCTGCCGCAAGCTCGACGAGCGCGCCTTGAGCGGACTGCACGGAAAGAACCGCGTAAGGCGCAAACACCAATTTCAGCTTCTTGTCGGCCCGCACGAGCGCGTCAACATCCGCGGCCGCCTCCCGGCAGAACGGACAGTTGAGGTCGTAGAATTGCACCAGGGTAACATCGCCGTTCGGATTTCCGACTGCGACCTGGCCTGGCAGCTTTGCGAGCCGCGTCGACAGCTCCGGTCTCAAGTCGAAATTGGTGATCGGATCGCCTTCGTCGCTCTTGATGGGATACTGGTCGGGACCAAATTGGGCCGCACCCGCCGCCGTTGCTACGACGCAGACGAGCGCCACCAGCCAGATCATCGTCGGACGCATTATTGCGACACTGTCCCTTCGGGAGCGGTTTCCAGTTTGAAGGCAGCAGCAAACAGGGCACGCGTGTAATCGCTCTTGGGTGCCTTGAACAATTCAGCGGCCGCGCCCTCCTCCACTGCCTTGCCATGCCGCATGACCAATAGCCTGCTCGCCAGCGCCGCAACCACACGCAGATCGTGCGAAATGAACATGTAGGTCAAGTCGTGGCGCTTTTGCAGGTCGCGCAGCAAGTCGACCATCTGCGACTGGATGAGCATGTCGAGCGCGCTGGTGGGCTCATCGAGAACGATGAATGTCGGCTCCAAGACCAGCGCACGCGCCAGTGCGATACGCTGACGTTGGCCGCCCGAGAACTCATGCGGATAGCGATACCGTGTCTGCGCATCGAGGCCAACGTCGTTGAGTGCCGCGACGACGCGCCGCTCACGTTCCGCCGCCGACAGCCCCGGATGATGCACCCACAAACCTTCTTCGATGACGTCAGACACCGACATGCGCGGCGACAAGGAGCCGTACGGATCCTGAAATACGATCTGCATACTGTGGCGGTATGGTCGCATCTCCTTGAAATTCAACTCCTGAATAGGATCTCCCATGAATACGATCGGGCCGTCTGACGAGATCAGGCGCAGAATGGCGAGACCAAGCGTCGTTTTGCCCGACCCGGATTCGCCGACGACACCAAGCGTCTCACCTTTGCGCAGCTCAATGCTGACGCCATCGACCGCCTTGATGTGACCGACGACTTTGCGCAGCACGCCGCGCTTGACCGGGAACCATATCTTCAAGTCCTTGGTCTCGACGACGACGGGCGCTTCCGGCCGCGGAAGCGCGGGGTCCGGTTTTGGCTCGGCGGCGAGCAGCGCGCGCGTGTAGGGATGTTCGGGCGACTTGAAGACACGCTCCACATCCCCCTTCTCGACGATCTTGCCGCCCTGCATCACGCACACCTTGTCGGCAATCTTGCGAACGATACCGAGATCGTGGGTAATGAAGAGCACGGACATCCCAAGACGCGTCTGGATGTCCTTGAGCAGTTTCAGGATTTGCGCCTGCACGGTGACATCGAGCGCCGTCGTCGGCTCATCGGCAATGAGCAGATCGGGCTCATTCGCCAATGCCATGGCGATCATCACGCGTTGACGTTGGCCGCCGGAGAGCTGATGCGGATAACTTTGAAGACGCCCGGCTGGGTCGGGAATGCCGACCTGACCGAGCAGATCGAGAATTCGCGCCCTCGCTGCTTTTCCGGTAAGACCTTGATGCAGCGACAGAATTTCTCCGATCTGCTTCTCGATCGTGTGCAGTGGATTGAGCGAGGTCATCGGCTCCTGAAAGATGATCGTGATGTCGTTGCCACGCACATGGCGCATGTCGCGCTCGCTCAAGGGAAGAAGGTCGCGACCCTTGAACTTGATCGAGCCCGACGGATGGTGCGCCGCCGGATAGGGCAGCAACTTCATCACCGACAGGGCGGTGATCGATTTGCCGGATCCGGATTCACCGACAAGCGCGACCGTCTCCCCTTTGCCGATGTCGAACGATATACGATCGACGGCCAGAGACTCGCGCGTGCCGCGCCCGAAGGCGATCGACAGGTCGCGGATGGACAGCAAAGGCTCGTTCGCGTTCATCTAAAGGTCTTCCTCGGATCAAATGCATCACGGACGGCTTCGCCAATGAAGATCAGCAACGAAAGCATGATCGCAATGCTGAAAAATCCGGTAAGCCCGAGCCATGGCGCCTGCACGTTGGCCTTTCCTTGCGCCAGTAGTTCACCGAGCGACGGCGAGCCGGGCGGCAAACCGAAACCTAGGAAATCAAGCGCAGTCAGCGTCATAACCGACGACGACAGGATGAACGGCAGAAACGTCATGGTCGCGACCATGGCATTGGGCAGCAAGTGGCGGAAAATAATGACAGCATTCGACACCCCGAGAGCGCGCGCCGCCTGGATGTATTCGAAATTTCGGCCGCGCAGAAATTCCGCGCGCACCAATCCGACCAGCGAAACCCAGGAAAACAACAGCAATATTCCGAGCAGGACGAAGAAGCCCGGCACCAGAACCGACGAAATGATCAGCAACAGATAAAGCGACGGAATTGAATTCCATATCTCGATGAAGCGCTGGAATAGCAGGTCGATCCAGCCCCCGAAGTACCCCTGAACGGCGCCGGCAGCGACACCGATAATCGAAGAAATGATGGTGAGAGCCAGCCCAAACAGCACAGAAATCCGGAACCCGTAAATCAGCCGTGCCAGCACGTCGCGACCGCCATCGTCAGTGCCGAGCCAGTTGCTCTCAAGCTCGTCGCACTTCGCAAAACCGTGACTTGCGGCAAACTCGCAGTCTTTTTGCGACAACATCCATGTGGGCTTTGACGGAAACGGCGACGGCGGCTTGCTCACTTGGGTGTTGTACGAAAAACGAACGGGCGGCCAGATCACAGTGCCGCCCTCTTTCTCGATGAGGCCTATCAGATATTCGTCTCTATAGTCCGCGGCTGTGCCGAACAGGCTCGGATCATCTCCTTTGGCAAAGGCAGTGTCGGGATATGTGAAGACGGCGGGGAAAAAGGACCGGCCATTTACATGAATGAAAATCGGCTTGTCGTTAGCGATGAATTCGGCAAACAGCGACACAAGAAACAGCACGAGAAAAACCCACAGCGACCAGTAACCGCGGCGATTGGCCGTGAAGTTTTCCCAGCGGCGCTTGTTGATCGGGGAAATTTTTATCCAGCGCCGCCTCGCGGATGTGTCCGGCGCGGTCGCCACTTCCGACTTGATTCCCGTGCGCGCGTCCACGTCAGACCTCTCGCGTCTCGAAGTCGATACGCGGGTCGATCCACGTGTAGGTCAAATCGGAAATCAGATTCACAACAACGCCGATCAGCGAAAATATGAAAAGCGTGGCAAAGACGACGGGATAGTCGCGGTTGAGAACGCTTTCGAAGCCCAGCAGGCCGATGCCATCGAGCGAAAAAATCGTTTCGATCAGCAGTGACCCGGTGAAAAAGGCGTGCACGAAGGCGGATGGGAAGCCAGCGATAACGATGAGCATGGCATTCCGGAAGATGTGGCCGTAAAGCACCTGGTTGCTGCTGCAGCCCTTGGCACGCGCCGTGAGCACATATTGCTTGCGGATTTCTTCAAGAAACGAGTTTTTGGTGAGCAAGGTCATCGTCGCGAATGCCGACAACGCCATCGAGAGAATCGGCAGCGTCAGATGCCAGAAATAATCGAGGATCTTTTGCCACCACGGCAACTCCGACCAGCGCTCCGACACCAGCCCGCGCAGCGGAAACCAGTCAAAGAAGGAGCCTCCGGCGAACAGGATGATGAGCAGAATGGCGAAAAGAAATCCGGGAATGGCGTAGCCGATAATAATGACGCTGGACGTCCAGACGTCGAAACGGGAGCCGTCGCCCACTGCCTTTCGGATACCAAGCGGAATCGAGATCAGATACGTCAGCAGCGTCATCCAGATTCCGAGCGACATCGATACCGGCAGCTTCTCCTTGATCAGCTGCAAGACGCTGACATCGCGGAAATAGCTCTTTCCGAAGTCAAAGCGGATGTAGTTCCAGAGCATCAGCGCAAAGCGCTCGTGGGCCGGCTTATCGAAGCCGAATTGCTTTTCGAGCTTCTTGATGAACTCGGGATCGAGACCCTGCGCGCCACGGTACTTCGAGCTCGCCGCGTCGACCTGCGAGGCCCCTTGCGCCATGCCGCGGCTGCCGAAGTCACCTCCCGCAGACCCGGAAATACGCGACGATGCGCCGGTTTCAGCACCGGTCAGCTTGGCAATCACCTGTTCGACGGGCCCGCCGGGCGCGAATTGCACCACGACGAATGCCACAAGCATGATCCCGAACATCGTCGGGATCATGAATAGAATGCGGCGGATGATATATGCGCTCATTGCCCTATCAGTATGGCATACCGCGACGTTGCGAAAATGCGCCGCGACGCCCAAAAAAGCCCGGCCGTTGGTTTTACACCGGTTCTAGCCGCCCTTCTCGGTCTTTGATGCCTTTCCGCGATCGGACCACCAGGTGTCCGGGATGCCCCTGAAATAGCGCGGCTGAGCATCCGGGCGGCCGAACACATCCCAGTACGCGATCCAGTGTGATGCCTTGTACCAGTGGGGGACCCAATACCGACCGGCACGGAAGACGCGATCGAAAGCCCGGCAAGCCGTGACCAGCTCATCCCGCGTTTTGGCGGCGATGATGATCTCGATCAGCCGGTCGAGCACCGGGTCGGCGATGCCCGCCCGATTCTGCGACCCTTTGATCGCTGCCGCCTGAGAGCTGAAATATGGGCGCAAGGAATCTCCCGGCGTAGACGAAAAACTTAGGCGCTCGGTCGTGATATCGAAATCGAAGTCGTCCACGCGGCGCCGATACTGAACCGGGTCGACGATGCGCAAGCTTGCAACGAGCCCGACCACCTCGAGATTTTTGATATAGGTGAGGTGATGAGGCTTGAAGGTAGGCTCGTCGATCAGAAATTCGATCTCGATCGGCCGGCCATCGGGCATGACCCGCTTGCGGTTGACCAGCTTGAAGCCCGCTTCGTTGAGCAGTTGCGCCGCATGGCGTAGCCATCGCTTGTCTTGTCCCGATCCGTCCGTGACCGGCGGCACATAGGGTTCGCCGAATACTTCCTCAGGCAGCTGACTCCGGAAAGGCTCCAACAGCGCGACTTCGGCCGCGCTCGGCTTGCCGGTCGCTTTCATCGGTGAATTTTCGAATACCGAATGCGTCCGGTCGTACGAGCCGTACATGATATTTCTGTTGGTCCATTCGAAATCGAAAGCATCGATGAGCGCCTCACGCAGGCGCCGATCCTTGAATTTCTCGCGCCGTAAATTGATGAACCACCCTTGTGCACCGGACGGAGTTGCGTCCGGAATCACCGTACGCTTGACGCGGCCATCCTTGAACGCCGGAAATTCGTAACGGGTGGCCCACGTTCGCGAGGTGAACTCCTCGCGGAACAGATAACTCTTTGCGGTGAAGCCTTCGAAACCGACCTCCCGGTCGCGGTAGTATTCGTAGCGGATGGTGTCGAAATTATTCAGCCCCCGGGCGACCGGCAAGTCGGCGCCCCACCAATCCTTGACCCGGTCGAATTCGATGGAATGCCCGATCTGAAAGCGCCCGACCTTGTACGGGCCACTGCCAAGCGGGATTTCCAACGTTGACTGATCGAACGGTCGCTTGGAATAGTACGCACGGGAGAAAATCGGAAGACCGGCGACGAAAAGCGGAACGTCGCGCGCACGCCCTTCGGCAAAACGCACAACAACCGTGCGGTCATCGGTTGCCTCCGCGCCTTTGCAGTCCCGCAACTGCTGCGTGATGATCGGGTGGCCTTGTTCCTTCAGGGTGTTGATCGACCACGCCACATCATGAGCCGTGAGCGGCGTGCCGTCGTGAAATTTTGCCTCCGGCCGCAGAGTAAACCGGTAGGTCAATCCATTGTCGGTTATTCGAACGCTGCGCGCGGCGAGGCCGTACATCGCATCCGGTTCGTCACCCGAGCGCACCATCAGCGTCGTAAAGGTAAGATCCATTCCCATCGCGCCTTCGCCCTTAAGGATGTAGCCGTTGAGCGACGTGAAGGTCAGAAATGACCCGTTGTAGCCGCGCGTGGCGACAATCTCGGAATAGATGCCGCCTTTGGGTGCGTTCGTATTGACGTAGTTGAAGTGCGGAAAATCGGCGGGATAACTAAGGTCGCCAAAGGCCGACATCCCGTGCCTATCAGCATCTTGGGCGCTGGCAAGCGTGACAGAACGGACGCTCGCGCCGGCAACTGCGGCACCGGCAATTACGCTCAACGCATTGCGCCGGCTCAATCTCATGTAATCACGATCGTTGCGGCACTTTCGCTGCCCTGTCTTTGTCCCACCACCAGACCGTCGGAAATGCCGAGCGACCGTATGTCGGCATGGTTTCGGGACGGCTGAATCGATCCCATCGCGCCGTGCGGACGTAAGGATACGTCCACTGCGGCACCACGTAAAAGTTCCACAACAGAACCCGGTCGAGCGCCTTGGTCGCCGCTACCAGTTCGGCGCGGTCCTGAGCGAAAATGACTTTCTCGATCAACGCATCAACGGCTGGATTCTTGATGCCGATAAAGTTACGCGAGCCGGGCCGGTCTGCCGCCTGCGAACCCCAGAAGTCGCGCTGTTCGTTACCCGGCGAAAGCGACTGTGGCCAGCTCGCAATGATGACGTCGTAGTCCCACTGGCGAAGGCGATTTTCGTACTGCGCCGCGTCCACCACGCGCACATTCACGTTCATGCCGAGCCGTTCAAGCGACGGTTTGTAGAACAGGACGAACCGCTGGGTCGCTGAATCTTCCACCAGAAATTCAAAGGTAAACGGCTCGCCGGTTTTGGAATCGACAAGCTTCGTGTTGCGAACCTCGTACCCGGCATCGCGAAACAAAACGAGGGCCTGCCGAAGATTGTCCCGCACCGCCTGCGGCGTACCTCCAACCGGGTTGGTGTAGGGCTTTGTGAACAGATCCGCGGGGACTTTGTCGCGGATACTTTCCAGGATCTCCAGTTCTTTGCCTTCCGGCAAACCCGTTGCCGCAAGGTCGGTGCCCTGGAAATAACTCGCGATACGCGAATACTGTCCGGAAAAGAGTTGCCGGTTCATTTCCTCAAAATCGAAGGCGAAATTGAATGCGCGGCGTACGCGCGAATCCTTGAATTTGTCGCGCCGGATATTGAATACGAAAGCCTGCATCACGCCGCGGTCACGAATCGGAAACTCCTCGCGCACGACGCGCTTCTCCCGAACAGCCGGGAAATCGTACGCCGTGGCCCAATCCTTCGCGCTGTTCTCGAATCGCCAATCCAGCTGGTCACCCTTGAAGCCTTCGAGGGCGACCGTCGGATCACGGAAATATTCGTAGCGGATCTGCTGAAAATTTCGCGTTCCGATGATGACGTTGACGTCCTTGCCCCAGTAGCCATCCACCTTTTCGTAGACCAGCGTGCGGCCCGGAGCGAACTCCGTGAGCTTGTACGGCCCGCTGCCAAGCGGGAGCTCAAGCGTGGTCTGGGAGATGTCGCGTTTGTTTCCGTTCTTGTCGGTGCCTTGCCACCAATGCTTCGGCAGCACCGGCAGCTGCCCTACGATGTGAGGCAACTCGCGGTTACCCGGCCCATCAAAGGTGAAGGTGATCTCACGCTCTCCCGTCAGCTCGACTTTTGTGACATGGCGATAGTAGGCGCCGTAAAACGGGCTGTTCGTTTTGAGAACTTCAAAGGAGAATATGACGTCGTCAGGCGTCACCGGCCTGCCGTCATGCCATCGCGCATTGGCTCTCAGGCGATACGTTACTGCCGAGTGGTCGGCGGGATGGCTGACGGCTTCTGCAAGCAATCCGTACGCCGTCGAAACCTCGTCAAGTGCCGGCGTCATGAGCGTTTCGATAAACAACTCTGAGCCGGCAGCGATGCTGCCTTTTACGCCGGCGACGACCGTATTGAAGTTGTCGAACGTGCCGAAGGCGCTGAGCCGTACCGTGCCGCCCTGCGGAGCCTGCGGGTTCACATAGTCAAAATGTTTGAAACCCTCGGGATATTTAATGTCGCCGAACAATGACAGACCATGCTGCCAGGTCTTGGCTTGCGCTTCGGCTCGGCGCGCGAACGAGGTTGCGCCAATCGCACTCAAGGCCGGCATTGCAAAACTTGCGGCGCTCGCGCGCAGGACCGACCGGCGGTTGAAATTCATACAATTGCTCCGACGCACAATGTACCAACCGAGATGCAATTACTGCCGATTATGTCGGTTTTTCGATTCACCGCCAGCGGGTGCGGCCTCTCGCCCACTCCGTAACGGTCACAAATCCGTGGCCAAACGCCGCAAGAAACGCAAACGGCCGGACAAAATTGCCCGGCCGTTTAAATGAAATATTGGTAATGGCGGCTATTTCTTGGGAGCCTCTCCCGCAGGCGCACCTTCAGCAGCCTTCGGCAGCGGAACCGGATTGTCCGACAACGTGTGCAGGTAGTCGATCACGTCGGCGCGCTGCTCGGGCTTTGAAATTCCAGCGTACGTCATCGCCGTTCCCGGGATATATTGGCGCGGATTTGCGAGAAACTTGTTGAGTTCGTCGAAGGTCCATTTTCCGCCTTTGCCCTTCATCGCGGCTGAGAAGTTGAAGCCGCCGCGGCCTTCCCCGCGCTCGCTCCCGACAATATTCCAAAGATTGGGACCGACCCGGTTCGGCCCGCCCTTTTCGAACGTGTGGCACGCCAGGCATTGCTTCGCGGTCGCCTGACCTTTTTCCACCGACGCTTTTGCCAGGAGGGTTTCGATTGGCTGCTCCGGTTCCTTGGATGCGCCGGCTTTCTCACCGCCGCTCTCCTTAACGGCAATATCGAACCCGGGCTTGGCCGGTTTCACAGGGGCGAAAATGGCGCCAGCCGCGATGTTAAGCGAAAGCAAGATCAGGCAGGTGCCGAGTACGGCGCCGAGGATTTTGTTCAGTTCGAAGGAATTCATCGAATTTCGGCTCCCGAAGCGGGGCGTGACGGTGCGGAGCGGATACCGCCAGGGACCTGGCGTCGGCGATCAGATACCGGTTTGCCTGGCCGCTGGCAACCCGTATAAGCGCCTGCGGCATTTTCGACATTGGTCACATGTGCCCAGGCACCCGGCACCACGATGCCCGATACGCTCATCCTCATTCCCGCACGCCTTGCATCGACGCGGCTGCCCGGCAAACCATTGGCGGACTTGCACGGCGCCCCGATGATCGTGCACGTCTTGCGCCGCGCCGAAGCCGCGGGAATAGGTGACGCGGTCGTCGCAACCGATTCGGAGGCCGTCGCGGCGGCGGTGGAAAAGGCCGGCGGCCGTGCGGTCATGACGCGCAGCGATCATGAATCCGGCTCGGACCGCATTTACGAGGCGCTCGAAGCCGTTGACCCCGAGCACCGCATCGAAATCGTTGTCAATATTCAGGGAGATTTGCCGACCGTCGGCTCCGACGATATTCGCGCCGCGCTCAAGCCGCTGGCCGACCGCAACGTCGACATTGCGACACTGGCCGCCGTCATTACCGATCCGGCCGAGCGGACAAATCCCAACGTCGTCAAGGTGGCCGGCCGCGAGATCGCGCCCGGCCGCCTCCACGCCACAACCTTCACCCGGGAAAATGCAGCGGGCCCCGGACCCCATTATCACCACATCGGTCTATATGCCTATCACCGCGCGGCGCTTGAGCGCTTCGTAAAATTGCCGCCGTCGGCGCGAGAGCAACACGAGAGGCTGGAGCAATTGCGGGCCTTGGACAACGGCATGCGTATCGATGTGATGGTCGTGAAAAGCGTGCCGCTCGGCGTCGATACGCCGGAAGATTTAGAGAAGGCGCGCAGACTGCTCGCCGGTTGACTCGACTGCCAATGTCTGCGTACGGAACCACGACAAGGTGAGACATGGCCAAGAAGAAGATCATTTTTCAGGGCGAGCCGGGGGCAAATTCACATCTTGCCTGCCGTGAGGCCTATCCGGACCACGAACCGGTGCCCTGCCCGACTTTCGAGGACTGCTTTGCGGCGCTTATTGCAGGCGACGTCGATCTCGGCATGATTCCGATTGAAAACTCCGTGGCCGGCCGCGTCGCCGACATTCATCATCTGATGCCGACGGCGGGACTGCACATCATCGCCGAATGGTTCCTGCCCATCCGCAATCAGCTGATGGCCGTGAAAGGTGCGAGTATCAAGACGATCAAGACGGTGCAGAGCCACGTGATGGCGCTCGGCCAATGCCGCAATGTGATCCGCGAGCTGAAGCTGAAGCCGGTTGTTGCTGCCGATACTGCGGGCTCGGCGCGCGAGGTCTCGGAAGCCAAAGATCCGAGCCGTGCTGCAATCGCCTCGCGATTGGCAGCAGAGATCTACGGGCTCGAGATCCTCAAGGAAAATGTCGAGGACGAGTCGCACTCAACCACGCGCTTCGTCGTGCTTTCGCGTGAAAAGAAATGGGCGAAACCGGGTGCCGGCAAGGTTGTCACAACCTTCGTGTTCAGGGTGCGCAACGTTCCGGCAGCGCTTTACAAGGCGCTCGGCGGGTTTGCGACGAACGGCGTCAACATGACGAAACTTGAAAGCTATATGGTCGGCGGCAACTTCTTTGCGACTCAGTTCTATGCCGATGTCGAGGGGCACCCCGACGATCGCGCGCTTGTCTTCGCGCTCGAGGAACTTGCCTTCTTCTCCAAGGAACTGACCGTGCTCGGCGTTTATCCGGCACATCCTTTCCGTCAGACTTTCAAGGAAGAGAAGGACTAGGCGTCACACGGCAACGCGCCCGAGGAACCCCTCGATGCCACGCTGGAGGCTTGTTGCCGCGGCTTCGACGGTTTCCGACGCTTGCAGCACCTTGCCCGCCGCGCTGCGAGTATCACCGACCGCCCGCGTGACTTCGTCGAGGACGGAGACCATGCCTTTGGCCCCGTTCGCGGCGCTCGCCACGTTGTGCGAGATCTCATCGGTTGCGCTGTCCTGCTGTTGCAGGGATAGCGCCACAGCCGAGGTATAACCGTCGATTTCACGCATCCGGCCGCTGTTGCGGCGGATCGCATCGACGGCAACCCGTGTGGAGTTCTGCACCGCCTCGATCTGGCTGGCGATTTGCTCGGTTGCCTTGGCCGTCTGCACGGCGAGCGATTTGACTTCGGATGCCACCACGGCGAAGCCGCGGCCGGCTTCGCCCGCGCGAGCGGCTTCAATCGTGGCATTGAGCGCAAGCAGGTTCGTCTGTCCGGCGATGTTGCGGATCAGGTTGACGACCTCGCCAATCTGCTGAACCGTGTCGGTGAGCCGAACCATATGCTCGTTGGTCGCCTCCGCTTCGGCGACGGAATGCGACGCGACTTCCGCAGCTTGGCTGATCTGGCGCCCGATTTCTCCGATCGACGCGATCAGCTCCTCGGTGGCGCCGGCAGCGGCGATCATATTGGCGGAAGCCTCATTCGTCGTCTGCACGGCACTCGCGGCCCGGTCCGAGGTGAGCCCCGAAGAATTGGACAACGCCCCGGCGATCGAGTTCAGCGCGGCGGTACTTTCCGAAACGGTGCGCAGCACGGCGGCAACGCTCTCGCGAAACGCGCGGATTTCGGTTTCGATCGTCACACGGCGGCGTTCCTGCTCCGATAGCGCGGCGCTTTTTCTTTCGGCTTTAATGCGTTCGGTGATGTCGTCATGCGTTCCGATCCAGTACTTGCCATCTTGAATTGGCCGGTTGACCACCAGGACGGCACGCCCATCGGGCGTTTCGACAATACGGTTCATCACGGCGTCATCGCGAACCGCCGTCATGATCTCCGAGCGATATTTTTCGGGATCGATATTGAGGCTTCCGGTCGTGATGCGGTTCTGGATCAATTCCATAAGCGTGCAGCCGGGCTTCACGACCGCCGGCGACAACCCGTACATTTCAACGTAACGATCATTGACGACAAGAACGCGCTCGTGTGCGTCGAACAGAACGACGCCTTGCGTCATATTGTTGAGGACCAAGGACTGCAGCGTACCGTCGTCGTGTCCACGAGCGCGCTGGCGCACGAACGCGTACGCAATCGCCACAAGAACGGCGATGACAACGGCGTACGTCTGGACGTTCAGTTCGGAAAGATAAACCAAGACCCGCGCGCCCCGAGGTGCGACCTTATAGGGTTGCAAGCTTTTATTAATTGTTAACCCGCGGAGGATCGCCGGGAACCCGTGTTTGTTCGAAACGCTCAACAAAGCGCGGCGAAAGCTTCCGTAATCGATCAAGATCGATGCGGCCGGAGCGCATAATATAGCTCATCCCGAAATCGACCGGCGCAAGTTGCATGTGCTCCGCAAATCGCTCGTACCAGGTCGCGCTTCCGTTGGCTCCCGCAACCAGCTTTTCGAGGATGGGCCGGCGTGCGGCTTCAAACCCCTGCAACGCAGCGGGGATATTGTTGGCGCTGACGGCCAGCGCCTTATCAAGTGCGATCGCATCCTCCATCGCGAGCCTCGTCCCGGAACCAATCGAGAAATGCGCGGTATGCAACGCGTCCCCGATAAGCACGCAGTTGCGTGCCGACCATTTTTCGTTATGGACGATTGGGAATTGCCGCCAGATCGAGTTGTTCGAAATCAATGAATGACCGTGCAGGGTAGTCGAGAAAACTTTTTCACAAAGACGTCTGCCTTCGGCCTCTTCCAATTGCGCAAGACCGGCGCGCGAAAATGCGGACTCATCGACCTCAACAATGAATGTGCTCAACTCCGGTGCGTATCTGTAGTGATGCGCGTTAAAGCATCCGAGCTCGGTCTCGATGAATGTCTGAGTCAAAGTCTCGAAACGCTTGGTGGTGCCGAACCAGGCGAAGCGGTTTGTCATAAGGCGAACCGTCGACCCGAGTTCGCCCGCCTGGCTGCGGCGCACCAAGGAATTGACGCCGTCGGCACCGACAATGAGATCGGCCCTGTCCAGATCATCGAGGTTTTGGACTGCGTGCCCAAAGACCGGCTTAACGCCGACCGAGGCCGCTCTCGCCTGCAACAACTGCAGCAGCTTCAGCCGACCGATGGCCGCAAAGCCGACACCATCGATCACCACGCGCTCGCCGCGATGCGTGAGCGTGATGTCGTTCCATGATTCCATGTGCGGCGCGATGGCCGCGTGCGTCTGCGGATCGTCCTCGCGCAGAAAGTCCAGCGCCTTGTCCGAAAATACGACGCCAAAACCGAAAGTAGCGTTGGCAGCGTTCTGCTCGAACACGCTGACGTCGGCGTCGGGCTGCCGCCGCTTGATCAGATAGGCAAGATAAAGGCCGGCAGGACCCGCGCCGAGGATGGCAATGCGCATGGCTCAGTGTCGCAGAGGGTCCGCTCCGGCGAAAGCGGCAACGACGCTCAAATCGTCTGATTGTATGCGCCGACTTCCGGATGCGTGCGCAATACGCCGTCGACCGCCTTGAACATGTCGCGCATGCGCTGCTCGGATACCGGGCTTTCGACAACGACCACCAGCTCCGGTTTGTTGGAGGATGCGCGCACCAGGCCCCAGGTGCCATCGTCGACGGTCACGCGCACGCCGTTGACGGTGACCAGCTCGCGGATCGCCTGCCCCGCAACTTTCGTGCCGTCGGCTTTGGCGGCTTCGAAGTGCTTCACGACGGAATCTACAACCGCGTATTTCTTCTCGTCGTCGCAATGCGGTGCCATGGTCGGCGAGCCCCACGTCTTCGGCAACGCCTTGCGCAGGTCAGCCATGGTCTTTCCCGGATTGCGATCGAGCATGTCGCAGACGGCAAGCGCGAAAATCATGCCGTCATCGTAGCCGCGGCCAAACGGTTTGTTGAAAAAGAAGTGTCCGGATTTTTCAAACCCGGCGATTGCGCCAAGCTCGTTGACGCGCCGCTTGATGTAGGAATGCCCTGTCTTCCAATAGTCGACCTTTACGCCGTTCGCCTTCAGCACCGGGTCCGTCAGGAACAGGCCGGTCGATTTCACGTCCACGACGAAAGTGGTGTTCCGATGCATTGTCGACATGTCGCGGGCGAGCATCACGCCGACCTTGTCGGCGAAGATCTCCTCACCTTCATTGTCAACGACGCCGCAGCGGTCGCCGTCGCCGTCGAAACCGAGCGCAACATCGGCGCGATTGACCAGCACCGCATCGCGCATCGCGTGCAGCATCTTCATGTCTTCGGTGTTGGGATTGTACCGCGGGAATGTATGATCGAGATTGCAATCGAGCGGCACGACTTCGCAGCCGACGGCCTGCAATATTTGCGGCGCAAAGGCGCCCGCCGTGCCGTTTCCGCAGGCCGCGACCACTTTGAGCTTTCGCTTGAGCTTGGGCCGCTTGGTGAGGTCTGCAATGTACCGCTCGGGAAAATTCTCGACGAATTCGTAGCTGCCGCCCGTCTTGAAGTCGAATTTCGCGCCAAGCACGATTTCCTTGAGGCGCTTCATCTCGACGGGGCCGAAGGTTAGCGGCCGATTGGCGCCCATCTTCACGCCGGTCCAGCCATTGTCGTTGTGCGAGGCCGTAACCATGGCGACGCACGGCACGTTGAGCTCGAACTGCGCAAAATAGGCCATCGGCGTGATCGCCAGGCCGATGTCGTAGACCTTGCAGCCCGAAGCCATCAGGCCCGAGACCAGCGCCATCTTCACCGACGACGAATAGCTGCGGAAATCGTGACCGGTGACGATCTCGGGCTTTACATTCAATTCGCGAATAAGCGTGCCGAGACCAACCCCCAGCGCCTGTATGCCCATCAGGTTGATTTCTTTTTCCAGAAGCCAACGCGCGTCATATTCGCGAAAGCCGGTCGGCTTCACGAGCGGCGTGGATTCATAGGCATAGGTATTCGGCGTCAGCGCAGGTTTCGGCGTTGGAAACATCAGGTCCTCAAACAGGGTGGAGAATCCAATACCCTAACGCCACAGAGCAGCAAAGCGCTCCATCGGAATAACACGAGTTGGAAGTGAAGAAGTCTTGCCCTACTGCTCGAGGACTATACGTCCATTGGCATATTCGTAGCGTTTGAGCCGCGACAGGAAGGACACGCCGAGCAGGTTTTTTGCGAGCGCCTCGTCGGGAAGCACCATGGCGGGCACGTCATAGACCGTAATACCGCCGACCTGGATACGGTCGACCGTGGCCCGCGCCGCCTTGATCTTTCCGTTGGCCGTTATCGCAGTCGCCGTGTAGTCGCTCGGCCGCGGACGAATCCCGACCCGCGCGGCGTCCGATTCGCGCAGTACGACGAGCGAGGCGCCGGTGTCGATGATGAAGTCGACGCTTCGGCCGTCGATCCTGGCCTCAACCTGGAAGTGGCCAAGACGATCCGCTTCAAGCATCAGGCTGCGCCCTGACGTCGTCGCTTCACGCGGCTCGTAAGCCGGTTGCACCACCGCAGCCTGCTGCGGCGGAGACGAGACCGCCTGATCGGCGTAGCGGGCGGCGACACCGCCGAGCACGACGAAAACAACAGCGAAGATCATGAGCTGGCGCATGACCGGATCCAGAAGTCAGGTCGCGAGACTACCTGAGCAGGCTCAAGGTGAGCTTAACGGGACAGGCGCGCCTTACCGCCGTTTGCCCATGGTCAGCCGCCCGTTAGCCGGTTTCAGACAATTGAATCTAATATTCAACGACCGCGCGGTTTGGCGCGCGGCGTCGCCGGCGCAGTCAGCGGATCGTCCGGCCAGGGATGCTTGGGATAGCGGCCCCGTAGGTCGGACCGAACATCCTTGTAGCTGCCGCGCCAGAAGCCAGGCAGGTCGCGCGTAACTTGAACCGGACGGTGCGCAGGCGACAGCAGCTCGATCAGCAACGGCACACGTCCCCCCGCTATGACCGGATGCACGGCGAGCCCGAACAGCTCCTGCACGCGGATGGCAAGCTTGGGCCCTTCTTCCCCTTCGTAGTCGACCGGCACGTTGGAGCCGGACGGCGCCGTAAAGTGCGTGGGCGCCTCCGCGTCGAGGCGTTTACGCAAATTCCAGGGGATCAGGACATCGAGTGCAGCGGCGAGGTCGTCCGCGCCAACTTGCGAGAGCGCGGTTTTCCCATCGAGAAACGGAGCAAGCCAGTCCGCGGCTTTGCGCGCGAGTGCATGATCGGACAAATCAGGCCATTCGTCGCCTTCGGCCCTGCGCAGGAAATTCACGCGATCCCGAAATTGCAGCTGCGCCTTGCTCCACGGCAACCTGGCCATTCCCGAGCCGGCGACTCCCTCGGCGAGCAGCTTCGCGGCCTCAGCACCGGGCGCAACTGGCAGCGTCCGTTCGCTCAAGATCAGCGCGCCGAGCTTCCTGATGCGGCGCGAGCGAAGCGATGCCGGTGCTGTCTCAAACGTGACCGCTTCATCCTCTTCGATTTGTCCTGCGAACTGCGCTTCGATCTCGCCAAGGGTGATGGCAGCTGCCAGGACGACACGACTCGCAGCAGCCGCGCCCGTGAGCTCAGCGACTGCCAGATAGGGTTCGCGCGCGAGCGGTGACGCCGGATCCACGCTGCCGCCACGGCCATTGGCAAGGAGAAAACTGCCATTGCCGCCGCCGCGGTTTTTCGCGATGCGGTCGGGATAGGCCAGCGCGAGCAGAGAACCGGGAGAATGCTCGCTGGCCGCGGCCTTGCCTCCGGCCGTTCCGGCCCACCGTCTCACCATTGCCCGGGCATCGTCCGCGCGCTTCGACCGGTCGCGGCGGAAATTGTCGAGCCGATGACGTAAATCGACGTCATCGCCCCCGAGGCCTCGTTCGGTGACCACCGCGGCGATGCCGGCAGCCAATTCTCCGGCGCCTTCGGCCGCTGCATCGACGACCATGCGCGCGAGCCGCGGCGGCAATGGAAGCGCGCGCAGCTTGCGGCCTTCCTCGGTGATGCGGCCGTCACTATCGATGGCGCCAAGCTCGGCAAGCAGCGTTTTAGCCTCCGCAAGCGAGGCTCGCGGAGGAGGATCAAGAAACGCAAGCTTGCCGGGATCACTCGCGCCCCACTGCGCCAGGTCGAGCATGAACGACGACAGGTCCGCGGATAGTATTTCCGGGCGCGTGTAGGCCTCAAGCGAAGCGGTTTGCGGCTCATCCCAGAGCCGGTAGCAGACGCCGGGTTCCACGCGCCCCGCACGGCCGCGCCGCTGATCGGCAGCGGCACGTGATACACGTACGGTCTCCAGTCTCGTTAGGCCCACATCGGGCTCGTATCGCGGCACGCGCGACAATCCACTGTCGATGACAACCCGGACTCCCTCGATGGTCAGCGAGGTTTCGGCGATCGAGGTCGCCAGCACGACCTTGCGCCGTCCCGGCGGCGAGGACGAAATCGCACGATCCTGCTCACGTGCATCGAGCGCACCATAAAGCGCAACGATATCGACGGTAGCGTCACTGATGCGTTCTTTCAGCAGCAACTCGGTACGGCGGATTTCACCGGCGCCCGGCAGAAACACCAGGAGCGACCCAGTGTCTGCCCGTAATGCGCGCTCGATGACTTCCGCGACTTGCCGCTCGATCGGAGCACGTGGATCGCGGCCGAGATAGCGGGTCTCCACCGGAAAGGCCCGGCCTTCGCTTTCAATCGCTGGCGCATCACCCAGCAGCGCTGCGACCCGCGCGCCGTCGAGCGTGGCCGACATGACCAGCAGCTTGAGGTCGGGCCGCAGCGCCTGCTGCAAGTCGCGTGCCAGCGCGAGCCCGAGATCGGCATCCAGCGAGCGCTCGTGAAATTCGTCGAACAGTACCGCAGCAACGCCTTCGAGTGATGGATCGTCGATGACAAGGCGCGTGAAAATGCCTTCGGTCACCACCTCGATCCGCGTTCGCTGAGTGACCCGCGAGCCGAACCGAACGCGCAGGCCTACGGTGTCGCCCACCTGCTCGCCGAGGGTCGCCGCCATGCGGGCGGCCGCAGCGCGCGCGGCGAGCCTGCGCGGTTCCAGGACGAGAATCTTCTTATCCTTTGCCCATGATTGCTCGAGCAGAACCAGCGGCACCCGCGTGGTCTTGCCGGCGCCGGGCGGAGCAACAAGCACAGCAGAATTGGTGCCGGCGAGCGCCGCACCGAGCGCCGGGAGGGCCGCGTCAATCGGAAGAGTCGTGTCGAATTGTCGTGCCACAGCGATTGCTTTCCCCGCCCGCGCAAGCGGGCGGTCCACTAACACAAACATCGGGTGAAATGCGAAACGAAGGCGTTTTTAGCGTGTCCCCCGCCTCCGCGGGGGACAACAACTTCTATTGAACGGCAGGGCTACACACATTTGCTAGTCTTGCGCTCGTCCAATGCCTTCGTAAGCGAAGCCACGGCGGGACATTTCGTCGGGCTGATAGACATTTCGAAGATCGACGAGCACCGGCTGCGCCATAATCGTTTTCAGCCGGTCGAAATCAAGCGCGCGGAATTGCTCCCATTCGGTGACAATCACGAGCGCAGCGGCGCCTTTCGCGCAGGAGTAGGCATCATCGCAAAAAGTGACATTGCCGATCACGCTCTTGGCCTGCTCCATGCCGACCGGGTCATACGCACGCACTTTGGCACCCATGTCCTGCAACGCCGTGATAAGCGGAATCGACGGCGCCTCGCGCATGTCGTCAGTATTCGGCTTGAATGTCAGTCCAAGGACGGCCACGGTTTTTCCGCGCACGTCACCACCGAGCGCAGCTGAAACCTTGCGTGCCATTGCGCGCTTGCGCGCATCGTTCACGGCGGCAACTGCTTCCACGATGCGAAGTGGCGACGCATGGTCTTGCGCCGTCTTGATCAGGGCAACGGTATCCTTTGGGAAGCAGGATCCGCCGTAGCCCGGTCCCGCGTGCAGGAATTTTGATCCGATCCGATTGTCGAGCCCGATGCCGCGTGCGACTTCCTGCACGTCGGCGCCAACTTTCTCCGCAAGGTCGGCAATTTCGTTGATGAAGGTGATCTTGGTGGCAAGAAACGCGTTGGCGGCGTACTTGATCAGTTCGGCTGTACGGCGTCCGGTGAACAGAATCGGCGAACGATTGAGATAAAGTGGTCGGTAAATCTCGCTCATTAACTCGCGCGCGCGGGTATCGGTGGTGCCGATGACGATACGATCGGGGAGCTTGAAATCGCGGATGGCAGCGCCTTCGCGAAGGAACTCGGGATTGGACACGACGGCACAGTCGGCGTCAGGCCGGGTTTCGCGGACGATGCGCTCGACCTCATCGCCGGTACCGACGGGAACCGTCGACTTTGTTATGACGACGGTAAATCCGTCAAGGGCGCGCGCGATCTCGCGCGCGGCATCATAGACAAAGCTGAGATCTGCGAAGCCATCACCACGACGCGACGGCGTACCGACCGCAATGAATACTGCATCAGCTTCGGCCACCGCCCCGCTGAGTTCCGTCGTGAATTTCAGGCGACCAGCGCGCGCGTTGATCGCGACCACATCGTTGAGGCCCGGTTCATAAATCGGCACCTCACCACGTGTAAGTGCAGCGATCTTTTCTTTATCCTTATCGACGCAAACGACTTCGTGCCCGAAATCGGCGAAACATGCGCCTGAAACAAGGCCGACATAACCGGTGCCGATCATCGCGACGCGCATTTACCAATCCACCCGCAGCGTAGTTAACCTTTGCGGCCGCAGCCGGTGGCGTCTCCATAGCAGAGCCGATATCGAGACGCGAGAGCCGCAATCGCGTTTGAACTTTGCAAGATTACCTGCCAATGGCGGCAACGTCGTGCATAAGTCCACAGTCGCCCTGAAGGCGATTGATAAAGACAGTGCAACGGCCCACATTCGGGCCATGCCTGCTCCCGCAAAATCGAAAACCGCCAAGCCCGCCAAAGCCTCGCCTGCAAAATCCGTGGCAGTGTCGCCTGCGGAGCGGCCGGTGAAAAAGGGCGATCATGTCTTTCTCGTCGACGGCTCCGGCTACATTTTCCGCGCCTATCATGCGATCAGGTTCGAGCCGCGCACGCCCGATGGCACGCATGTCAATGCGGTTTACGGCTTCTGCAACATGTTGTGGAAGCTGATCAAGGAAATGAAGCCGGACGAGCGGCCGACGCATCTCGCTGTCGTCTTCGACAAATCCGAGAAGACCTTCCGCACCGAGATGTACAAGGAGTACAAGGCGCATCGGCCTCCCCCGCCCGATGACCTGATTCCGCAGTTCCCTCTTATTCGCGACGCCGTCCGCGCCTTCGAGATTCCGTGCCTCGAGCAGGCAGGGTATGAAGCCGACGATCTGATCGCGACCTACGCGCGTATGGCCTGCGAAGCAGGCGCGACCGTCACCGTTGTATCGTCGGACAAGGATCTCATGCAGCTCGTAAACGACTGCGTGGTCATGTACGACACCATGAAGGATGCGCGTATCGGAATTCCCGAGGTCATTGAGAAATTTGGCGTGCCGCCGGACAAGGTGATCGAGGTTCAGGCGCTGATCGGCGACACATCCGACAACGTGCCTGGTGTCCCCGGCATCGGCGTAAAAACCGCGGCGCAGCTGATCGGCGAGTACGGTGATCTCGAAACGCTGCTCAAGCGTGCCAGCGAGATCAAGCAGGATAAGCGTCGTCAGGCCCTCATCGACAATGCCGAGGCTGCGCGCATGTCCAAGAAACTTGTCACGCTGGACGACCGCGTGCCGCTGGATGTGCCAATCGAAAGCCTCGGCGTGCAGGAGCCGGACTACAAAGCGCTGATCGCTTTTCTCAAGTCGATGGGCTTCAAGACGCTGATCCAGCGCGTTGCCGAGAAAAGCGGGGTCGACGCGGCGCAGGTCGAGCCCGGCGGCGCGGATTCGGCACCTTCAGCTAAGCCAGGCGCTCCGCCTGTTCCTTCGAGCCGGACTGCCGGACAGGGACAGCTGCCGCTCGATGTCACTTCGCCGCGCAAGACCCCGGGACCGAGCACACCCGCGCTTACGCCGATTTCATTGGCGGAGCGTCGGCTGGCCTCATTGCGGCAGGTGAAACTCGACGCCACGAAATATGAAACAATCGAGACCCTTGACCGCCTGCAGCACTGGATTGCACGCGCGCACGAGACTGGCGTGCTGGCACTCAAGACCGAGACCAGCAACCTCGACCCGATGCAGACCGCACTCTGCGGCCTTGCAATCGCAGTCGCGCCAAACGAAGCGGCCTATCTGCCGCTCGGTCACCGCGACGCCAGCGAAGACGAAACGTCCGGGCTGTTTGCAGCCAAGCTTTGCGCTGGGCAAATCCCTGAGCGTCAGGCGCTCGATGCGCTCAAACCGGTTCTCGAAGACGAATGCATCGTCAAAGTTGGTCACGATATCAAGCGTGATTGGCTGGTGCTGGCTTGCCGTGGCGTCCGGCTCGGGGCCACCGACGACACGATGTTGATGTCTTACGTAATGGACGCCGGCAAAGGCGCTCATGACGTCGACAGCGTCGTCACGCGCTATTTCGGCCGCAGCCCCGCACGCTTCAATGACGTGAAGAATAAAGACAAAGCGCTATTCACGCCGGAAGCGACGCCTATTGCGAGAGCGGCAGCATACGCCGCCGAAGACGCCGACGTTATCCTTCGGCTCTGGCAGGCTCTGAAACCACGCATGGCAGCCGACAAAGTCGTCAGCGTTTACGAGACACTCGAACGCCCTATGCCGCAGGTTCTTGCCTCAATGGAAGAGCGCGGCATCTCAGTCGATCCTGGTGTCCTGTCATTGCTCTCCAATGAGTTCGGCAAGAAGCAGGTGGCGCTGGAGCAGGAGATCAACAAGATCGCCGGAACGCAGGTCAATCCCGGCAGCCCGAAACAGCTCGGCGACATTCTTTTCGGACAGATGGGTCTGCCGGGCGGCACGAAAACCAAGACCGGTCAATGGTCGACGGGCGCGCGAACGCTCGAGGAGCTCGCCGAGCAGGGACATAAGCTTCCGCAAGTGATCCTGGACTGGCGTCAGGTCTCCAAACTGCGTTCGACTTACACCGAGGCCCTGCCTCAATACGTCAACCCGAAGACACACCGCGTTCACACGAGCTACGCGCTGGCGTCGACGTCAACCGGACGGCTGTCATCATCCGAGCCGAATCTGCAGAACATTCCGATCCGCACTGAAGACGGCCGCAAGATCCGGCGGGCTTTTGTCGCCGCACCGGGAATGAAGCTTGTTTCGGCCGACTACTCACAGATCGAGCTTCGGCTTTTGTCAGAAATTGCGCACGTGCCGACACTTCGCAAGGCCTTCCAGGACGGCGTCGATATTCACGCCATGACCGCGTCGGAAATGTTCGGCGTGCCGGTCAAGGACATGCCGGCTGACGTGCGCAGACGAGCGAAAGCAATCAATTTCGGAATCATCTACGGCATTTCCGCCTTCGGCCTTGCCGCACAGCTCGGTATCGCCTCGAAGGAAGCAAGCGACTACATCAAGAAGTATTTTGAGCGCTTCCCGGGCATCCGCGACTACATGGATGAAACGCGCGAGTTCTGCCGCGAGCACGGATACGTGCTGACCTTGTTCGGCCGTAAATGCCACTATCCCGACATCAAGGCGAGCAATCCGTCCATCCGCTCATTCAACGAACGTGCGGCGATCAATGCCCGCCTGCAGGGATCAGCGGCCGATATCATCCGGCGCGCGATGATCCGCATTGATCCTGAGCTCAAGAAAGACAAGCTCAAGGCGCGGATGCTCCTGCAGGTGCATGATGAATTGATTTTCGAGGTGCCGGACAACGAAGTTGAGAGGAGTTTGCCGATCATAAAGGGCGTTATGCAAAGCGCTCCTGATCCCGCGGTCGCACTGCACGTGCCGTTACAGGTCGACGCCCGTGCCGCCGACAACTGGGAAGAGGCACACTAATCTGGCGTTCAAGGCACCAGTGCAAAGAACAAAAACGCCGCGAATATCACAAGATGAACAACGCCCTGGAGGACGGTCGTCCGGCCCGTGCCCAAGGTGATTATGCTCACCACCAGCGTGAGCACCAAAAGCACTTCCTCTTTGGTGTTCAGCCCCAGCTCGAGTGGTTTTTGAAGGACGATCGAAACAGCGGCGACTGCTGGGATCGTGAGCGCGATACTGGCAAGGGCCGAACCTAAAGCCAAATTGAGGCTGGTCTGCAATCGATTGGCTTGAGCCGCCCTGAGGGCGGCCAGTCCTTCAGGCAGCAGCACCAAAGCGGCAATGACGATTCCGACCACCGCTTCCGACGCATTGAGCGAAGCCACGCCGAATTCAATTGTTGGCGTGAGAACCTTCGCAAGGCCGACGATAGCGACAAGAGCGGCAAGCAGAATTCCGACACTCGTCAGTGCCGCTGCGCTGGAAGGAGGCGGTGCATGAGTCTCCTCAGTGCCGCCTCGTGCGGGAAGAAAATAGTCGCGGTGGCGCACCGTCTGAACGAATACAAACGCGCCATACAGCAAGAGTGAGATGATGCCGGCAAAGACAAGCTGTGCCGTGTTGAAATATGGACCGGGGGCAGTTGTTGCAAAATTTGGTAAGATCAGCGTGAGAGTGGTGAGCGCCGCCAGCACCGCCAATGCGGCGCTCGCCCCGTGGACCTGAAAGCCCTGCTCGTGGTGGCGGGCGCCGCCCCACAGCAAACATAGCCCGACGATTCCATTGCAGACGATCATCACCGCGGCGAACACCGTGTCGCGCGCCAGGGCCGCTTTTCCCGTTGGAACCGCAATCATCACGGACACAATCAGTGCCACCTCGATCACTGTTACCGCGACCGCCAGCACAAGCGTGCCAAACGGTTCACCAGTGCGGTGTGCAACCACCTCGGCGTGATACACGGCCGCAAAAACAGTCGCGATCAAGATTGCACCCGCGACGGCCGCCACGAACCCGCGGACTTGCAGGAACGGCGTCAGCAGCAGAACCAGCCATGCTGCTGCTGGCCACGCCCAGGCCCACCAGGGTATCCGCACCGCGCTCGCGCGCCGCCGACCGGCTGAGGTTTTTCCCATTATTCGGCTGCTAGCTTCGCTTCTTTCGGCGCGCCTTTGCAGATCCGCGGCGGACTGAGGATTTCGCCTTGGCAGCCTTGGCGCCCTTCGCAGGCAGCACCGCAATCGCCTCGATTTCGAACAAGGCGCCGGGCCGGGCCAGCTGCGAGATCGCAACCGTTGTGCTTGCTGGCGGCGCAGACATGTTGAAGTGCGCGTCACGCACCTCACGGAAGATCGCGATGTGCGACATGTCGACAAGATAGTTGTTGATTTTCACGACGTCTCCGAGTGTAGCGCCGGCGTCCGCAAGCGCGAGCCTGAGATTTTCGACCGCCTGGTTCGCCTGCGCGCGGAAATCTCCCGGCTGGCCCACAAGCCTGTTTTCCATGTCAAGCCCAAGTTGCCCGGCGATGAAGATCAACCGGTTCGGTCCGGTCGCCTCCACCACGTAGGAATAACCCGGCGGCTTGGCGAGCGTATTCGGATTTGAAAATCGGACATTGGCAGCCATCAACGCCTCCTGCTGTTTCAATCGGAACTAGCTTTGCTTCACGCGTATTGTCCGCGCTCTCTTGCCTTCTTCCAAGAGCCCCAAGCGCTGTGCGAGCCACTTCGTCGTCGGGGCCTGGATCAAAATCGTCATGAGAATGGCGATAAACGTCACGGAGGCAACGATCTCGGCACCTGGAGCCTTCATGCCAAGCAGCAACCCCGCTAACGCAGCTGGAATGACGCCGGTTTCGCGTGTCCAGCACATGAACAGCATCTCGTTGAAACTCCACTTCGCCCTTCGGTCGGGCAGTGCGCAGAGGAAGACGGTCAGCGGGCGGGCAATGAGCATAAACGCGACAACGACGGTGACGCCGCCGAACCAGTATTGCGCGATGAGATTGAAATCGACCTGCGAGCCCAGGAGCAAGAATATAAAGAGTCTCATGATAAATGCGGATGTCATCACGAACTCGTCCAGCTTGCGCGCTTCCGCGGCCGGCATCTTGAATCCAAAAGATTCTTTGTTGCCGATCACAATCCCGAGCACGAATACCGCCATGAAACCGCTCGCTCGCAATTCGTCTGCTGCAAAATATGCCCCGATGACTGCGATCAGTGTGACAACCGGCGCATATTCGACCAATAGCGCCCATCGTTCGTGCGCGATCAACAGCGCGGCGAGATAGCCAAGTACAGCACCAGCAACGATACCGATGGCAGCCTGCTTCAGCAGGTCGAGAAAGGACGCGGCAAGCGAGAATTCGCCGCTCCCCATGGCCACGGTGAGCACGGCGACAGTGAGAATGGCTCCGGTTGCGTCATTGAATGCCGACTCGCTCATTACTGTCTGGGCTACACGGTCACTAATTTTCACTTGGCGGAAAATGGGCACCAGTGTCGCCGGATCGGTCGAGGCAATCGTTGCGCCAAGCAAAAGCGCGACGATCCACGGAACCCCGAGCGCGACGTGCGCGACGTAAGTTGTCACAGCGGCGGTGATCAGAACGCCAGCTGTCGCCAGGACTACAATTGTGACCCAGACCTTTTTCAGAACTTCAAAGCGCAGTGATGCCCCACCATCAAAAAGGATGTAGCTGGCCCCGAAGAGAAGAATGATTTGATAGAGCGCCGATTCGGATTTGATATTGACCCATCCGAGAGCCGCCGGGCCTATCAGCATCCCGACGAGCAAGAACAAGGCAATGTCGGGCACCTTGATCTTTTGCGCCACAAAGCCGGTGACCGTGCCGATAGCGAGAAGGAGTGCGCCAGTGAGCAGCGTATGTTTTGCCAACTCCAGTGCAGCGGACGATTCCAAATTCCTCCCCCGTCATAAAATCGGCGTGCGCCATTGCGTTTATTGTCAGCCGCGGCGCGGAGGATGCTGCCCGACGCTCTGTGAAATGACAAGGCACGGGGACGACCTCGATTGCCCTTGACCGGAAGGCCATGTCGGGCAAATTCAGTTCTCAATCACAACGGATAGATCGCACCATGCCAAAAGGCGCGCTTGCTCTGACAATGTTCGTAATCGGCGCCGTACTCGTTGGGCCAGCCGAAGCCGCGACCTGCCGTAACACCGGCAACTTCGACACATGGCTGGCGGCTTTCAAAAAAGAGGCCCTCGCCCAGGGAATTTCGCCATCGGTGCTCGCCGCTGCCTCGCCTTATCTTCAATTCGAACAGCGCATCGTCAATCGAGACCGCGCGCAGGGCGTCTTCAACCAGTCATTCCTGAAATTCTCCGACCGAATGATTGCCGGCTACCGGATGCAGAACGGCCAGCAGCAAATGAAAAGCCATGCAGCGCTGTTCTCTCGGGTCGAAAAGGAATTCGGGGTACCGGCACCCATCCTCACTGCGTTCTGGGGTCTGGAAAGTGATTTCGGCAAGAACACCGGCAAAAGCAACGTATTCGCGGCGATCACCACGCTCGCCTATGACTGCCGGCGGCCGGATTATTTCCGGCCGCAACTTTTCGATGCATTGCGTATCGTGCAACGCGGCGACCTGACAATCGACGAGATGCAGGGCGGCGACTGGGCGGGCGAACTCGGTGCCATGCAGTTCACCGCGTCCGACTACTACAAATACGCCGTCGACTACGATGGCGACGGCCGGCGCAACCTGGTCAAGAGCACGCCGGACACGATCGCCTCGGCTGCAAACTTTCTGAAAAACCTTGGCTGGAAACGCGGCGAGCCATGGCTTGAAGAAGTCAGGCTGACACGCGACTTGCCGTGGGATCAGGCCGACTTGGCCATCCAGCATCCTCGTTCGCAATGGACGGCCTGGGGCGTGCGTTCGGCGCACGGCACGCTGCCGGCGGATGGGATGAAAGCGTCCTTGCTGCTGCCGATGGGCCGTCGCGGACCGGCGTTTCTGGCCTATGACAACTTCCAGGTCTTGCTCGGATGGAATTCCTCGATGGTCTATGTGACGACGGTGGCCTATTTCGGGACGCGACTCGCCGGAGCGCCTTCCGTGAACCGGGGTGATCCTGACATCGAGGTCCTGCAGCCGGAGCAGGTCATGGAACTGCAGCGCCTGCTGACTCAGCAGGGTGAGGATATCGGCGATATCGATGGCAAGGTCGGCTCCAAGACGCGTGTCGCTGTCAAGAAAGCGCAGCTGAAAGTCGGACTACCCGCGGACTCTTACCCGACCACCGAGTTGATCGAACGCTTACGGGCGCGCGGCTCCGGCCGGTAGCCGCAGCGGAACTTCCGCAAATGGCGACGAAAATTGTTAAGGACCATTCATATTCGATCACATCCGAATGATCGACCGCCGGGTTGATGAACTCTCGTCCGTTTAATCAGTTGAATGAAGGAACTTAAGTTCCGCGCTGGTGGAGGACGGACGATGATGAATCTGACTGGACGAATGGCGTTGGCCGCCGCGTTGGCCGTCGCCGTTCCGATGAGCGCTGCCGCACAGGATCCCAAGGTTACCCCCGGTGCGCCACATGCCGCGCCGAAGGCGGCACCTGCCCGACCCGCGGCCCCGGCTGCGCGCCCTGCAGCACCCCAAGCTGCACCGCGCGCCGCGCCGCATGTTGCGGCACCGCGGGCCGCGCCACCGCAAGTCGCAAGACCTCAAGTTGCAAGACCACAAGCCGTGAGACCGCAAATGTCGGCCCCGCACGTCGCGCGCCCGGCGGCGCCCAACGCACCGAGGCCAAATTTTGCGGCTCCTCAACGCCACCCGGCGCCTGCGGTGGTCAATCGCAATGTTCAGCAACAGCAGCGGCACGTTCAGCAAGAGCGGCACATTCAGCGCCAGCAGCTGCGTGCAGAACGCCAGCGGACGCCGGCCGCGCAAGCGAAGCCAAACGTGCCGAACGCACAAGCCAGGACAAACACGCCGAACGCGCAAGCCAACACCACCCTGCAGACACAGCGGCAGCAACAACTCAATTCGCGTCAACAGTTGCGGGCTGAGCGCGCCTTGCAGCGTCGTGAAGACCGCGAGCTGCGGCGGCTTCCGTCGGCTCAAAGAGCCCAGCGACGGGAGGAAATACGGAATACACGTCAGCAGCGTGAATTGAACCGGCAACAGCTTGTGCAGCCCAATGCGGCACAACAGAACGTGCGCGCGCAGCGTGCGAACCGGCGCAACGATGTTGCCCGCGTGACACCTGATGCGGCACGCCGTGGCCGGTTTGCGGCGCCGTTCGCCGGGCAAGCCGCACGCTTCAACGGGCGTCAGGGCGTCGCGCATCTCGCGGCGCATCGCGCCTGGCGTCAGGGGCACCGGGCTGCCTTCGTGGCCTGGTACGGGCCGGTGTTCTGGCCCTACGCCTATTCCGACGTCTTTGATTACACGTTCTGGCCCGCAGGCTATGACGACGGCTACTGGGCCTATGCCTATGACGACTTCTTCGACGGCGTGTTCTGGGGCGAGGCCGGACCGCCCGAGGCGTACGCCTATGCAGCGCCATCATCCTCGCGTCCCTCTTCCGGTACTGCTTCCCGTCCAAACTATGCTGCAGTTCGAGACCTTTGCAGACAACCGGGCAGCGGGGTCACCGCGTGGCCGTTCGCGGAGATCGAACGCAAGGTCCGGCTCAATGCCGAGCAGAAGGAGCTACTGGCTGACATCCGCAAGGCCAGCCAGGACGCAGCCGCCGTGTTCAAGGCCTCCTGCCCCCCGGAAGATTCGTTCCCGCTCACGCCTCCAGGCCGCCTTGCTGCAATGACGGCGCGACTCGACGCTACGCTTCAGGCTGTGCAGACGGTGCGGCCGGCGCTCGAGGCCTTCTATGCATCCCTCAGCGACGAGCAGAAGGAGCGCTTCAACGAGCTCGGGCCAAAGCCGACCGCCGCCAATGCGGAGGCGCGCGACGCGTCGGAGGCCACCGACTCCTGCAACCAGCCCAAGCCCGGTCTCGCCAACCTGCCGATCGAGAAGATTGAGGACGCGATCAATCCAACCGACGCGCAGGAAGCCGAGCTGAACAAGCTGCAGGACGCGACCAGCAAGGCGGTCGAGATCATGCAGGCCGCGTGCCCGAATGACACGCCGCTCACACCTCCAGGCCGGCTCGACGCCATGGAAAAGCGGTTGCAGTCGATGATCGACGCGGCGAAGATAGTGAAGCCGGCGCTGGACAGCTTCTACTCGTCGCTCAGCGGCGAGCAGAAAGCCCGCTTCAACCGGGTCGGACAACAGCTCTCGCAGTCAAACGCTAACTAAACAACAAACGAAAAAGGGCGGCCGCTACGGCCGCCCTTTTTATTTCATGGCACCAGACCTATTCAGCCGCGATGCGAACCTCCGGCGCCGCCGCCTTGATGTCCGGCGTGACGTGCTTCTCGAACTTGGCGAAGTTCTTCTGGAACATGGCGACCAAATCGCGCGCGGTCTTGTCGAACTCGGCCTTATTCTTCCAGGTCTTGATCGGATTCAACAGATGCGGCTCGACGCCCTTCACCGAGGTCGGCACCGAGAAACCGAAATAAGGATCGGTCCGGAAATCGGCGTTCTTGAGCGATCCGTTGAGAGCGGCGGTCACAAGTGTACGCGTCGCCTTGATCGGCATGCGCCGGCCCTCACCGTACTTACCGCCTGTCCAGCCCGAGTTGACCAGCCAGACGTCGACATTGTGCCTGCTGATGTAATCGCGCAGCAGATCGGCATAAACCGACGGGTGCCGCGGCAGAAACGGCGCGCCGAAGCAGGTCGAGAATTCCGGCTGCACGCCAATCAGCCCTTTTTCGGTGCCCGCCACCTTCGCCGTATACCCGGACAGGAAATGATACATCGCCTGAGTGGGCGTGAGCTTCGCGACCGGCGGCATCACTCCGTACGCGTCAGCGGTCAGGAAGATGATATTCTTCGGATGACCGGCGCGCCCGGTGCGCGACGCGTTCGGGATAAAGTCGAGCGGATAGGCTGAGCGCGTGTTCTCTGTCTTGGAGCCATCATCATAATCAGGAATGCGCGTGACCGGATCGAAGACGACGTTCTCAAGGACACAACCAAAACGATTGGTGGCGTCCCAGATCATCGGCTCGGCTTCCTGTGAAAGCTTGATGGTTTTCGCGTAGCAGCCGCCTTCGAAATTGAAGATGCCATCCGGGCCCCAGCCCGTTTCGTCGTCGCCGATCAGAATGCGGTGCGGATCGGCCGACAGCGTGGTCTTGCCGGTGCCCGAGAGACCGAAGAACAGCGCGCTCTCGCCTTCGTGACTCACGTTCGCCGAGCAATGCATCGGCACGACGTTCTGCGCCGGCAGATAGAAATTGAGCGTGGTGAAGACCGACTTCTTCATCTCTCCGGCATAAGAGGAGCCGCAGATCAGCACGATCTTGCGCGTGAAGTCGATCGCAACCATCGTATCCGAGCCCTCGCGGCCGCCATGGCGCTTCGCGTCGGGCTTGAATGATGGAAAATCGAGGATCGTGAGTTCGGGCACAAACCCGGCGAGATCGGCACGCTCAGGACGAATCAACAGCTGGCGGATAAAGAGCGAGTGCCATGCGAGTTCGGTGAAGATGCGCGTCTTGATGCGGTATTTCGGATCGGCGCCGCCATAGAGATCCTGCGCGAACAGCTTCTTGCCTTCGGCGTGTTGAAGGAAATCGGCGAGAAGATTGTCGAAGTTCTCCTTCGACATCTTGCGATTGCCGTCCCACCAAAGCGAATTCTCGGTGAGCGCATCGACGACGGTGTGCTTGTCTTTTGGGCTGCGGCCGGTGTGGTGACCGGTCTCGGCGCAGAGCGCCCCACCTGCAACGACCGAAGCTTCCTCTGCCGCAATGGCATGCTCGTAGAGCAGCGGCTCGGTCAGGTTCCAGTGGACCGCGGTGAGATTTTTGAAGCCGAATTTGTCAGCGCCGTAAACGCTGTTCCGCACACCCTGCTCTTGCACGCGAAATTCCTCCCAACGCAGCCGCTTTAACAATTCCCTCGCGGGGTCTTTGGGCCCCGCTGGCGGCTGATTACCACATCAGTATAGCCCCTCGGTCAGAGGCGCGCGACCATAGTCAGGGGCAGTCTTAAAGCCAAGCCAAAATGCCATGCAAAGGCGGCAGGCGACATTGCGCTGCATCAATAAGTTAATGCCGTGCCCGCCAACCGGCGGAAATATTGTTTAATACGTCAGTTCGGCGCTTTAAGCACATTCGGTCATTTTGACCGTGCCACCACGGCAAGCTCTTTAAGCACAGTGCGCAAGGTACCAAGCGCGATGATGCGCCGCGGAAATGGTAAGCGCAGCGCCATGCGCCCGTTTTGCAATTCGATACCTTCGGGATCGATGCCGACGCATCGCCAATCCCCGTCTCCCGCCCCGAGAAGCCTGGTCGCATAGAGACGGCAGGCATCGGCATGATCGGTATTCATGTGCGCGATCGCATCGGCTTCGGCTTCAACGAGGGCCTTTGCGTCGACGACGTCGGTGAGGACGTCCTGGGGCTTGAGATCAACGATGCGGCCAAACCCGGCAACCAAATGCGCGCCTCCCACCTCCATTCGATAAAATGCAAAGTCGGAAAAATTTGCATACATCTCCGCATCTGGATGACGTCTCAAATATGCGATCGGCGTCGCGGCATCGTTGTCCTTGACGCAACGTCCCATGAGCATGACCCGCGCGCCTTCAAGGGGGTCGCCTTCCTTGCGCTCATCGAGCATCAGTGAGGTGCGGGCATCGGAAAGAAGATTCTTTGTGTGCACCGCCAATTTCGAGAGCAGCAGCACCGGCGACCCGCCAATGGTCGTCGCAACGTTCACGAGCGAACAATAGGGATCGCCGGAGTCCGGCATCAGGGTCGCCAGCGCGCCGGAGCGCGCTTCGCGCAGCAGCTTCTTGGCTGCCAGCCGAGGGTCGAATGTCGTGTCTGGCTTCATTTCCAAAACCATCAACAATTATAAGCCCGAAGGAGAGTTTTCGGCCCTTGGGCTTGAAATCGCTACCGAATCACATAGTTGTTGCAAAGAGGCCACATTTCGGACCCCGTTTATAGGGTTCAAAACGCGCGGGACGTCACGCTCTAGAGGGGCTCATGCCGACAATCGCTCTCGTCGACGACGACCGCAATATCCTGACTTCCGTTTCGATGGCGCTCGAAGCGGAGGGCTACCGCATCATGACTTACACCGACGGCGCCTCCGCGCTCGACGGCTTCAAGACATCGCCACCGGATCTCGCGATCCTCGACATCAAGATGCCGCGCATGGACGGCATGGAAACGCTGCGCCGCCTGCGTCAGAAGACGGATATCCCAGTGATCTTCCTCACCTCGAAGGATGAGGAGATCGACGAATTGTTCGGACTCAAGATGGGCGCTGACGATTTTATCCGCAAACCGTTTTCGCAACGTTTGCTGGTGGAACGCGTGAAAGCGGTGTTGCGCCGATCGACGCCGAAGGATGGCACTCCGCCCAAAGAAATCGACTCCGCCAAAGTGTTGGAGCGCGGACTGCTGCGCATGGATCCCGAACGGCACACTTGCACCTGGAAAGGTGAGCCGGTCACCCTGACCGTTACCGAGTTCCTCATCCTGCAGGCGTTGGCCACACGGCCTGGCGTTGTCAAAAGCCGCAACGCGCTGATGGACGCTGCCTACGACGACCAGGTCTATGTGGACGACCGCACGATCGACAGCCACATCAAGCGGCTGCGCAAGAAGTTCAAGGTTGTCGACGACGACTTCGAGATGATCGAGACGCTTTACGGTGTCGGCTATCGCTTTAAGGAATGACAAATTCTTAATGTTTCAGCCGCTTGGGCGGCCTGACGGAGCGGCCCGCTTGCGGTAAAATCCCCGGATCGGATTGGACCACGATCAACCCGGCTGGATTAAACGACGTGCTTGATCGAACCACGGAAACAGTCGCTCGCGACGCCGAGGCGAAAGGCCCTGGCGTGGAGACGGGGCACCCGGAGCCGAAGCAAGAGTCGGCCGTGCGACGCATAGCGCGCTCGGTTTGGCATTTTTTCGTTTCACAAAGCTTCTCGAGCCTCACGCGCCGCATCGTCTTCCTCAATCTTGCCGGCCTGGTCGCACTCGTCACCGGCGTGCTCTATCTCTCGCAGTTTCGCGCCGGCCTGATTGATGCGCGCGTGCAGAGTCTGCTCACGCAAAGCGAAATCATTGCCGGCGCGATCGCTGCGTCGGCGACGGTAGAGACCGACTCCATCACGATCGATCCGGAGCGCCTTCTCGAATTGCAGGCCGGCGAAAGCTACGGGCCTTCCGATGAAGCTCTGTCCGGCATCGAGTTTCCCATCAACCCAGAGCGCGTAGCGCCGGTGTTGCGGCGTCTCGTGTCGCCGACCAAAACGCGCGCGCGTATCTACGATCGCGATGGAGTTCTGATCCTCGACAGCCGGAACCTGTACGGTCGCGGCGATGTGCTGCGGTTCGATCTTCCGCCACCGAATGCCGAACGACCCGGCTTTATGGAACGCGCGTTTATCGCGTTGCGGCGCTGGTTCGGACGCGGCGATCTCCCGCTCTACAACGAGCTCGGCCCCGAGAACGGCAAGGGTTATCAGGAAGTCGCTCAGGCGCTTAACGGCGCCCACGCGAGCATGGTGCGCGTGAATGAACGCGGAGAGGTGATCGTCTCCGTTGCTGTGCCGGTACAGCGGTTCCGCGCGGTCCGTGGTGCGCTTATGCTGTCGACACAGGGCGCCGACATTGACGACATGGTGGAAGCCGAGCGGCTCGCGATCGTGAAGGTGTTTTTCGTCGCCGCCGGTGTCATGGTCGTTCTGTCAATGCTGCTTGCGGGCACAATCGCCGGTCCGGTGCGTCGGCTCGCTGACGGCGCGGAGCGGGTTCGACGCCGCATCCGCACACGCGTTGAGATCCCCGACTTCACCCGCCGGCGCGATGAAATCGGCGAATTGTCCGGTGCGTTGCGCGACATGACGAACGCGCTCTACACGCGCATCGAGGCGATCGAGAGTTTCGCAGCCGACGTGGCCCACGAATTGCGTAATCCGCTGACCTCGTTGCGCTCGGCCGTCGAAACGCTTCCGGTCGCAAAAACGGAACAAAGCCGCCAGCGCCTGCTCGCCGTGATCGAGCACGACGTGAAGCGTCTTGATCGGCTGATCTCGGATATCTCCGACGCCAGCCGGCTCGATGCGGAACTGCAGCGCCAGGAGGCGGCGCCCATCGATTTCGCGAAATTGCTCGACGCGCTGGTCAAGGCCGCGAACGAAGTTCACACCGACGGTGTCACCGTGACGCTGACGTTCGAGGGCAGCCCGCTGTCCGAGTTCAAGATAGCCGGGCATGACTCCAGGATCGGCCAGGTCGTCAGCAACCTGGTCGACAACGCGCGCTCGTTCTCGCCCGCGGGAGGCACCGTGCGCATCACCTGCCGCCGGCTGCGCGGCGAGGTGGAAGTTCTGGTCGATGACGAGGGGCCGGGTATCCGGCCGGAAGCGCTCGATAAGATTTTCGAGCGTTTCTATACCGACCGGCCGGAGCAGGGCTTCGGTCAGAATTCCGGACTTGGCCTGTCGATCTCCAAGCAGATCGTCGAGGCGCATGGCGGCACGATCCGCGTTGAAAATCGCATGGGCGGCCAGCCGTCGCGGGTGCTCGGTGCCCGCTTCGTCGTGCGGCTACCCGCGAGCTGATGGCGGCAGATTCCACAATTCATGCTTCGGCCGTTCTCGCCGGACCAAAGGCTGTTCTCATTCGGGGGCCGTCCGGCTCGGGCAAATCTTTGCTGGCATGGAACCTCATCAATGCCGCGGCGCAAGGGCTGCTGACGTTCACTCGCCTTGTGGGAGACGACCGGCTTCAGGTGGTTGCTCAGTCGGGCCGATTGCTGGTGCAGCCGGCGCAGGCGCTGAGCGGCCTTATTGAAATCCATGGCCTGGGCATCAGGAGACTGCCGTTTGAGCCCGTTGCTGTCGTCGGCTTGGTGATCGATCTTGCTGCGCCGGATGCCGCCCGGTTTCCGGCAGCTGAGGCCGCAACCGCTTTGATCGCACAAGTTAAAGTTACGCGACTTGCCGTCGCAGCAGGAATGACCCCCCTGCCGATGGTGTTGGCGGCCTTAAGGACATCCGCCGCAGGCAATTGACCTGTCACGGAAATCTGGGCTACCCCGGCACCCCGAGCAAAATGAGAAATTAACCATAAAGGGCCTAGGATCGCGCACCGTCCAAAACGTACGCCCCGAGCCCACCTTGGCCCCATCTTTCCGCAGTGCAGCAGAACACCTATATAGCGTGCCGAGCCCTTGCAATGGGGCTTCAGATGGGCGTGAATGCGCGCCCTATCGTGCGGTGCAGCGTAGCGCCGGCGAGGAGCCAGGGATGATCGGCCTCGTATTAGTGACCCACGGGCGGCTCGCCATCGAGTTCCGCTCAGCGCTGGAGCATGTGGTTGGCCCTCAGCGCCAGATTGAGGCGATTACGATCGGGCCCGATGACGACGTGGAGCAATGCCGCAAGAATATTCTTGAGGCGGTGAAGCGGGTGGATAGCGGCGAAGGCGTCGCAATCCTGACCGACATGTTCGGCGGCACGCCCTCTAATCTCGCCATCTCGGTGATGAGCCAGCCAAAGGTCGAGGTACTAGCCGGTATCAATCTACCGATGCTGATCAAGCTGGCCAAAATCCGCGAGATCAGTCCTTTGCAAGATGCAGTCGCCGCCGCTCAGGAAGCCGGCCGCAAGTATTGTACGATCGCCAGCCGCGTCCTCAACGGAAAATGACTCCCCGCGCTTCAGCGGACGAGACACCTGTCTCGCGCGAGGTGGAGATCGTCAACAAGAAGGGATTGCACGCCCGCGCGTCCGCGAAATTCGTGCAGACTGCCGAACAATTTGATGCCGCCATCACGGTCACTCGCGGCCACGAAACGGTCGGAGGAACTTCGATCATGGGATTGATGATGCTGGCCGCCGGCCCCGGCATCTCCATCACGATCAAGGCGATCGGCAAAGATGCGGCGAAGGCGGTCGAAACGCTGTGCAAGCTGGTCGAAGGCGGTTTCGGCGAAGAGGACTAAGTGTAGGGCACGCCCTCCGCGCCAAAACTACATAAAGAATTCTTTATATACTCATTGCGGCATCGGCGTCGGGCTGTTATAGGCACGCCCAGCCAAGCAATCCCTATCTGCCAGGAACCGTCATGAGCGCGAAAGTAGCGTCCGAATACATCGTCAAAGACATTGGCCTCGCCGATTTCGGCCGGAAGGAAATCTCCATCGCAGAGACCGAAATGCCCGGCCTGATGGCAACACGCGAGGAGTACGGCTCGAAGCAATCGCTCAAAGGCGCGCGCATCGCCGGCTCGCTGCACATGACCATCCAGACCGCGGTGCTGATCGAGACCCTGAAGGCGCTCGGTGCCGACGTGCGCTGGGTCTCGTGCAACATCTATTCGACGCAGGATCACGCCGCGGCAGCCGTTGCAGCCGGTGGAACACCGGTATTCGCCGTCAAGGGCGAGACGCTGAAAGAATACTGGGACTACACCCGCAAATTGTTCGAGTGGCATGGCGGTGGTTATCCCAACATGATCCTGGATGACGGCGGCGATGCGACTTTGTTCGTGCATCTCGGCGTGCGTGCGGAAGGTGGCGATACCGCGTTCCTCGACAAGGCAACGTCGGAGGAAGAGGAAATCCTCTTCGCGCTGATCAAGAATACGCTGAAAGAAAGGCCGAAGGGCTGGTTCTGCGAGATTGCAAAATCGATCAAAGGCGTCTCGGAAGAGACCACCACCGGCGTGCATCGCCTTTACGAAATGCAGAAGAAGGGCAGCCTGCTCTTCCCTGCGATCAACGTGAACGACTCCGTCACCAAGTCGAAGTTCGACAATCTTTATGGCTGCCGCGAATCGCTGGTCGACGGCATCCGCCGCGGCACCGACGTGATGATGGCCGGCAAGATCGCCATGGTCGCGGGCTTTGGCGACGTCGGCAAAGGCTCGGCGGCCTCGCTGCGCCAGGCCGGCTGCCGCGTGATGGTGTCGGAGATCGATCCGATCTGCGCGCTACAGGCGGCGATGGAAGGCTATGAGGTCGTCACGATGGAAGATGCGGCGCCGCGCGCCGACATCTTCGTGACCGCGACTGG
>Ga0207643_10000062_pt1 | contig 71074 bp, 69 predicted proteins | sample KBSMisM62_FD_184313 | JGI IMG/M metagenome (GOLD analysis project Ga0207643, IMG submission 184313) | Miscanthus rhizosphere microbial communities from Kellogg Biological Station, Michigan, USA - KBS Miscanthus M6-2 (SPAdes) (version 2) | ecosystem: Host-associated > Plants > Roots >... | reverse complement strand
CGGTCCGGCCGAGCCCAGGGCTGACCTGCTCGACCCCCGGCTCACGCGCCGGGACGGTCCGGCCGAGCCCAGGGTCGACCTGGGCGAGCCGCGCCCGGGCCGCCGGGCCGACGCGGCCGAGCCGCGGTACGGGGCGACCAGGGTGGATCTCGCCGAGTCGGTGGGGTCGACCGCGCTGGCGCCGCGCCCGGCGGCGGACCCGGACGAGGTCACCGACACCGGCGCCCGCCGCGCGCGTTCCGCGTTCCGCCTCGCGACCGAGGACGACGAGGACGGCGAGGCCGGGCACGACGAGCCGGAGGATGAGCACGAGCACGAGCCGGCGTTGCTCCTCCAATGGGCGATCTTCGTCGCCCAGACGCTGACCGGCGCCGTCGCCGGCATCGGCGTCTGGCTCGGTTTCTATCGGCTCTGGTCGACCTGGCCGTTCTACGCCGTGCCCGCGGTCGGCGTCGCCGCGATCGCCACGCTGGTGCTCGCCCGTACCCTCCGCCGCCGGCACGGCCGCGACCTCGACCTGCTCACGGCCGTCGTCACGGCCGTCGTCATCACCGTGCTGACCGTGCTGCCGGCCGCCTTCACCCTGCAGGGACTGACGCAGTAGTCCCGCGCCTACATTGGACCGGTGAACTCACGACCGGTGACCGTGCCGCGGGCCAGGGTGGGCCTGTCGACGGCCTCGGTCTACCCGGAGTCGACCGCGGCCGCGTTCGAGCTGGCCGCCCGCCTCGGCTACGACGGCGTCGAGGTCATGGTCTGGACGGACCCGGTCAGCCAGGACCCGGAGGCGCTGCTGCGGCTGTCCGACCACTACGCGGTGCCGATCCTCGCCGTGCACGCGCCCTGCCTGCTGATCACCCAGCGGGTCTGGGGCACCGAGCCGTGGATCAAGCTGGAGCGGGCCAGGGCGGCGGCGGAGAAGCTGGGGGCGCCGACGGTGGTCGTGCACCCACCGTTCCGCTGGCAGCGCGACTACGCCCGCGGCTTCCGGCAGGGCATCGAGCGGCTGGCCGAGGAGAGCGACATCCGGTTCGCGGTGGAGAACATGTTCCCGCTGCGGGTGCGCGGCCGTGAGGTCTCGGCGTACGCGCCGGACTGGGACCCGACCGTCGAGCCGCACCGGGCGTACACGCTCGACCTCAGCCACACCGCGGTCAGCCAGAGCGAGCCGCTGGAGCTGGCCGCGACGATGGGCCGCCGGCTCGCGCACGTGCACATCGCCGACGGCACCGGCCTGGCCAAGGACGAGCACCTGGTGCCCGGCCGCGGCAACCAGCCCTGCGGCGAGCTGCTGGAGCGGCTGGCCCGGGACAGCTTCGCCGGGTCGGTCGTGGTCGAGGTGAACACCCGCCGGGCCGCCGACCGGGCCGAGCGGGAGGCCGACCTGGCCGAGGCGCTGGCCTTCACCCGGCTGCACCTGGTCGCGACGGCGACGCCCGTAGGCTGAGCCGCATGCGCTCGATGATCCTGGCCGCGTCGCGGAACGCCACGGTCGAGCATCTGGTCGCGACCGCGCCGCTGACCCGCAACGTGGTGCACCGGTTCGTGCCCGGACCGACCGAGGACGACGCGGTCGCCGCCACCCGGCGGCTGGTCGCCGACGGGCTGCTGGTGAGCCTCGACCACCTCGGCGAGGACACCACCGACCCCGAGCATGCGGCCGCGGCGGCCAAGGCCTACCTGTCCGTGCTCGACCGGCTCGCCGCCGAAGGGCTCACGCCGGAGGCTGAGGTCAGCCTCAAGCTGTCGGCGGTCGGCCAGGCGCTGCCCGGCGACGGGGAGCGGATCGCGCTCGAGCACGCGCACCTGGTCTGCGCGGCCGCCGAGCGGGCCGGCACCACGGTCACGCTCGACATGGAGGACCACACCACGACCGACTCGACGCTGCGGATCCTGGCCGAGGTACGCAAGGACTTCCCGGCCACCGGCGCGGTGCTGCAGTCCTACCTGCGCCGCACCGAGGCGGACTGCCGCGACCTGGCCACGGCCGGGTCGAGGGTCCGGCTGTGCAAGGGCGCGTACGAGGAGCCGGCCAGCGTCGCGTACAAGGACCGCGCCGAGGTGGACAAGTCCTACGTTCGCTGCCTGGCCATCCTCATGGCCGGCGCCGGCCGGCCGATGATCGCCACCCACGACCCGCGGATGATCGCGATCGCCCAGGACCGGGCGGCGGCCAACGACCGGGCGATCGACTCGTACGAGTTCCAGATGCTGTACGGGATCCGGCCGAACGAGCAGCGCCGGCTGGTCGAGCTCGGGCACCCGGTGCGGGTCTACACGCCGTACGGGGTGGACTGGTACGGCTACTTCATGCGCCGGCTGGCCGAGCGACCGGCCAACGTGGCGTTCTTCCTGCGCGCGCTGGCGACCCGGTCGTGAGCCGGCTCGCGGTCCTCGGCGCCGGCAAGATCGGCGAGGCGCTGCTGTCCGGGCTGCTGCGTGCCGGCCGCCCGGTCGAGGAGATCACCGTCGTGGTGCGCCGGGCGGAGCGGGCCAAGGAGCTGGAGGAGCGCTACGCCGTGCGGGCGGTGCCGGTGGCCGAGGCGGCCGGCGCCGACGTGCTGCTGGTGACCGTGAAGCCGCAGGACATCGAGGGTCTGGTCGGCGAGCTGGCGCCGCACGTGCAGCGCTCGTCGCTCGTGGTCTCGCTGGCCGCCGGCATCCCGACCGCCTACTACGCGCACCGGCTGGCGCCCGGCGTGCCGGTGGTGCGGGTCATGTCGAACACCCCGGTGCTGGTGGACCAGGCGATGAGCGCGATCTCGGCCGGCGCGCACGCCGAGGAGCGGCACCTGGAGCTGACCGAGCAGCTGCTGCGCCCGGTCGGCAAGGTGGTCCGGGTGCCGGAGACGCAGCAGGACGCGGTCACCGCGCTGTCCGGCAGCGGCCCGGCGTACTTCTTCTACCTGGTCGAGGCGATGATCGACGCCGGCATCCTGCTCGGCATCCCGCGCGCGGTCGCCGCCGACCTGCTCGTGCAGACCGCGCTCGGGTCGGCGGTGATGCTCCGCGACGCCGGCGAACATCCGGTGAAGCTGCGCGAGGCGGTCACCTCGCCGGGCGGCACCACCATCAACGCGATCCGCGAGCTGGAGAAGCACGGCGTCCGGGCCGCGCTGCTGGACGCGATCGAAGCTGCCCGCGACCGTTCCGCCGAGCTCGGCCGCCTCTACGAGTGAGCCGCAGCCTGAGGGCGGGCTGGGTGGGGCGGGCAGTGGTGCAATCGCGCACCTAGGATGAGCCGGTGAGGCTGCCGCGCAAGGGCGCCACCGCGGCGGTCGCCGTGAGCGCCGTGCTGCTGACCGGGTGCACGGGCAACTCGTCCGGCATCCAGGTCGCCGCGGTCGGGCGGTCGACGGTGAGCGAGGTGGTCGAGGCACCGGCGACCGTGCAGGCGGCCGCGATCACGACGATCACCTCGCCGGCCACCGGCACCGTCGAGACGGTCTATGTCCGCGACGGCCAGCGGGTCGCCGCCGGCACCCTGCTGTTCCAGATCTCCTCGCCGCAGGCCGAGGCGAGGCTGACCCAGGCCCGCTCGGCGCTGGCCCAGGTCGACTCGGCCGGGCCGGGCAGCCCGGCGCTGCTGACCGGCAGCAGCCAGACCCAGGCCGACACCGCTGCCCAGGGCGCCTTCACCGCCGCCCGCAACGCCGCCGCCGGCATCCCGGACCCGCGGCTCAAGGCGGCCGCGCTGACCCAGATCACCGCGGCCGAGCGGCAGTACCAGCTGGCCGCCGCGCAAGCCCGGGCGGCGATCGCGGCGATCAACTCCGGCATCGGCAACCTCAACGCGGCGATCGGCTCGCTCACCGCGGCGCAACGGGTGCAGGCGCAGACCGCGGTCCAGGTCGCGCAGGACGCGGTCGACGCGCTCGAGGTCACCGCGCCGATCGGCGGCACCGTGCAACTCGGCGGGAGCAGCAGCGGGCAGAGCAGCGGCGCCGACCTCGGCGGCGTGCTCTCGCAGCTCCCTGCCGACCAGCAGCAGCAGGCCGCCTCGGCACTCGGCGGCGCGCTGCCCACCGGCGGCAGCGGCGCCGGCGGCGGGGGCGGACAGGTGCAGACCGCCGGGCCGGTCACCGTCGGTACGCCGGTCAACGCCGGCACCACGCTGGCCACGATCGTCGACGTGTCCCGCCTCTCGCTGCAGGCCGACGTCGACGAGACCGACGTGTTCCTGGTCAAGCCAGGGGTGAAGGCCGAGGCGGAGCTGGACGCCGTCCCCGGCGGGCGCTACCCGGCCACGGTCGCCTCGGTCGGCCTGTCGCCGACCCAGTCCGCCCGTGGCGGCGTGAGCTACCGGGCCAGGCTCACCCTGGCGGGCGGCACCATGCCGGACGGCAGCCGGGCGCCGACCCCGCGCCCGGGCATGAGCGCGGTCGCCGACCTCAAGGTCCGTACGGCCACCGACGCGGTCTCGGTGCCAGCGACGGCGATCGTCCGGGACGGCGACCGGGACGCGGTCTGGGTCGTCGAGGACTCGCACGCGCGCCGCCGGAACGTCACGGTCGGCACCCAGGGGGAGGACCAGGTCGCGGTCACCGCGGGGCTGCGGGTCGGCGAGCAGGTCGTGGTCCGCGGGGTGGACCAGGTCCGGGAGGGGCAGGAGCTGCCCTGACCGGCACCGAGCGCCCGGCCGCGCTGGAGGCGGTCGACGTCACCCGCACCTACGAGCTGGGCGACAGCACCGTACAGGCCCTGCGCGGGGTGTCGGTGCGGGTCGAGGCGGGCGACTACCTCGCCGTGGTCGGGCCGTCCGGCTCCGGCAAGTCCACCCTCATGCACCTGCTCGGCGCCCTCGACCGGCCGTCCGGCGGGACGCTGCGGGTCGGCGGCCGGGACGTCGCCGGGCTCGACCAGGACGAGCTGGCCAGGATCCGGAACGAGACGATCGGCTTCGTCTTCCAGTCGTTCCAACTGCTGCCGCGCACCAGCGCGGTGGACAACGTGGCGATGCCGCTGGTCTACCGGGGCGTGCGGCGGTCGCAGCGTCGCCGCCGCGCCGAGCAGGCGCTGCGGGCGGTCGGCATGGAGCATCGCCTCGACCACACCCCCAACCAGCTCTCCGGCGGCGAGCAGCAGCGGGTCGCGATCGCCCGGGCGCTGGTCGGCGACCCGCAGGTGATCCTCGCCGACGAGCCGACCGGCAACCTGGACAGCGTCCGCGGCGCCGAGGTGATGGACCTGCTGGAGGCGCTCAACCGGGACCGCGCCGTCGCGCTGGTCGTCGTCACGCACGACCTGGACATCGCCGCCCGCGCACACCGTCAGCTGCGCATGCGGGACGGTCTCGCCGAGCTCTGGGAGCGCGCGCCGGAGGCGTGGGCGAGCGAACGCGGTCTGTCCGAGGAGCCGACGCCGTGAGGCTGGGCGAGGCGTGGCGGATCGCGGTCACGGCGCTGCGCGCGAACCGGCTGCGCAGCCTGCTCACCATGCTCGGGGTGATCATCGGTGTCGCCGCGGTGGTGATGCTGGTGGCGATCGGCACCGGCGCCAAGCAGTACGTCGAGGGCCAGGTCGAGGGCCTCGGCTCCAACCTGCTGCTGGTCGTCCCGGGCGAGATCACCTTCGGCAGCTCGCCGACCTCGTCCCGGCTCACGCTCGCCGATGTCGACGACATCGGCCGGATCGCCGGCGATCCGCAGCGGGTGGCCGCGACCGTGACCAGCGGCGAGACGCTGCGGGCCGGCGAGCAGGAGGTCTTCGCGACCGTGCAGGGGGTGACCGAGACCGTGCCGGAGGTGTTCGTCCGGCCGGTCGCCCGCGGCCAGTTCCTCAGCCGGTCCGATGTGGACACCCGCCGCCGGGTCGCCGTGCTCGGCTCGTCCGCGGCCGACTCGCTGTTCCCCGGCCAGGACGCGGTCGGCCGCCAGCTCACCGTCGCCGGCGTGCGGTTCCGGGTGGTGGGCGTGACGGCGAAGACCGGCACGGGCGGGCTCGCCGGCGCCGACCCCGACCTCACCGTCTACATCCCGATCACCGCCGCCCAGCGGCTGCTCGGCACCAACCGGGTCGACGGGATCGCGGTCAAGGCGCCGGACCGGACCACGATCGGCCAGCTCGGCGACCGGATCGTGGCCGAGCTGGAGAAGCGCTACCCGGGCGAGACGTTCTCCGCGGTCACCCAGGAGCAGATCCTCGGCGTGGTCGGCCGGATCCTCAGCCTGCTCACGCTGGTGCTGGCGGCGATCGCCGGGATCAGCCTGCTCGTCGGCGGGGTCGGGATCACCAACATCATGCTGGTCAGCGTGCGGGAGCGGACCCGGGAGATCGGCCTGCGCAAGGCGGTCGGGGCGCGGCAGCGGGACGTGCTGGTGCAGTTCCTGCTGGAGGCGGTGCTGCTGACCACGCTGGGCGGGCTGATCGGGATCGGCATCGGGGTCGGCGTGGCGGTCGTGGTCGGCCAGTTCACCCCGCTGCCGACCGCGGTGGCCTGGTGGTCGATCGCGCTGGCCTTCGGCGTGTCGGCGGCGGTCGGCGTGTTCTTCGGGGTGGCCCCGGCGCGCCGTGCGGGTCGGCTCGACCCGGTGGTCGCGCTGCGCAGCGAATGAGCGCCGGCGTCGCACCTGTCACTCCAGTACCGCTACCCTGCAGGGAGCACGTGCGTGTCCGTCGTCGCCGGAGGGGAAGCCGGCGCCGCGACACGTGCCGAGGTCTGGTGAGCCATGTCGTCTTCGCAACCGCCCGATCCGCCGCTGGCCCAGGTCAAGTTCCTGACCGTGGCCGAGGTGGCCAACCTGATGCGCGTGTCGAAGATGACGGTCTACCGGTTGGTCCACTCCGGTGAGCTCACCGCGGTCCGGGTCGGCCGGTCCTTCCGGGTGCCCGAGAAGGCCGTCCACGACTACCTCCGGGACGCGTTCATCGAGGCCGGCTGACGCCTGAGCCCGATCGTCACGTACGCTCCCGGCATGGGTTCGGTCATCAAGAAGCGCCGCAAGCGCATGGCGAAGAAGAAGCACCGCAAGCTGCTCAAGCGCACGCGGGTGCAGCGCCGCAACAAGAAGTAGACGGCCGGACCATGACCACCCCGACAACGAGGTCGGACTGGGTCACGTTCCTCTCCGACTACGGCCTCGACGATCACCTGGTCGGTGTCTGCAAGGGCGTCGTCGCGCGGATCGCTCCGCACGTGCGGATCATCGACGTCTGCCACCAGGTGCGCCCGCAGGACGTGACCATGGGCGGCGAGATGCTCGCCGAGGCCTGGCCATACCTGCCGACCGGCGTGCACCTGGCCCTCGTCGACCCGTTCACCGCCACCAGCAACCGGGGCGTCGCGGTGCTGTGCCGGGACGGCTCCGTGGTCGTCGCGCCCGACAACGGGCTCGCCTTCCGCGCCTGGCAGGTCGCTGGCGGCATCGCCGAGGCATACGAGCTGGCCGAGCCGCGACTGTGGGCGGAGACGCCCTCGCGCACCTTCCGCGGCCGGGACGTGTTCGCCCCGGTCACCGCGCACCTGGCCAGCGGCGTCCCGCTGGCCGAGGTCGGCCCGCGGCTCGACCCCGACTCGCTGGTCAAGGCGCGGGTCAGCGAGCCCAAGGTGCACGGCGACCACGTGCACGGCGAGATCCGGATGGTCGACCACTTCGGCAACCTCGCGCTCAACATGCGCCGCAGCGACCTGGAGGCGGCCGGGATCCAGCTCGGCGACCTGGTCGAGCTGCGCTGCGGCGGCCGGACCTCGGAGGTGCCGTTCACGCTCACCTTCGGCGAGGTGCCGGGCGGGCGCACGGTGGTCTGCGAGGACGCGTTCCGCGCGATCACGATCGCGGTGAACGGCGGCCGCGCCGACCGGACGCTGCGGGCCGCCTCGGGCGAGGCGGTGGTGCTCGGCCGGGTGCACCGGCACCTCGGCCAGGCCGCGACCAAGGTCTCGGTCGTCGACGGCCCGCCGAGCTAGCGCGCGCGCTCGCCCGGGTCGCCGGCGGTACCATTTCCGCTCGCGGACATGAGGGGGAGCCACTGTGCCACCGTCCGTGGTCCTCGTCACCGGAGTCAGCCGCCACCTTGGCGGGAGGCTCGCCGCGCTGCTGGCCGACGACCCCTCGATCGAACGGATCATCGGCGTCGACACGGTCCCGCCGCCGCGGGAGCTGCCGCTCGGCCGCACCGAGTTCGTCCGGGCCGACATCCGCAACCCGCTGATCGCCAAGGTGATCGCGACCGCGGCGGTCGACACGGTCGTTCATCTCAACATCACCGCGGTGCCCCGGGCCGCCGGCGGCCGCGCGTCGATGAAGGAGATGAACGTCATCGGCACCATGCAGCTGCTCGCCGCCTGCCAGAAGTCGGCGTCCGTGCGGCAGCTCGTGGTGAAGTCCTCGACCGCGGTCTACGGCTCGTCCTCCCGCGACCCCGCGCTGTTCACCGAGGAGATGGAGCCGCGCTCGCTGCCCCGGTCCGGATACGCGAAGGACTCCGTCGAGGTCGAGGGCTACGTGCGCGGGTTCGCCCGCCGCCGGCCGGACGTCTCGGTGGCCGTGCTCCGGTTCACCGACGTGATCGGGCCCGGCGCGGACAGCCTGCTGCTGCGCTACCTGCGGCTGCCGGTGGTGCCGACCGTGCTCGGCTTCGACCCGCGGGTGCAGCTGCTGCACGCCGACGACGCGCTGGCGGTGCTGCGGCTGGCGACGAAGTCCGGCCGGCCCGGCACGGTCAACGTCGGTGGCGGCGGGGTGCTGCTGCTGTCCCAGATGGTGCGCCGGGCCGGGCGGGTGCCGGTCCCGGTGCCGGCGCCGGTCGTGTACGTCGCCGGCGGGCTGGTACGCCGGGCCGGGCTGCTCGACTTCTCCCGGGAGCAGCTGAGCTTCCTGGAGTTCGGCCGGGTGGTGGACACGACCCGGCTGCGGACCGAGTTCGGCTACACGCCCCGGTACGACACGGTGGCGGCGTTCGACGACGTCGTCCGGGACCGCCGACTGGGGATGCGGGTGCCGCCGGCCGCGGTACGCCGGGCCGAGGGCGCGATCCTCGACGCGGTCCGGGCGGCCGCGGCGGCGGGCTCGGTGGGGGCGCGCCGTGGGTGACGCGCGGGTGATCCCGCTGCACGGCGACGGCGACGAGCCGCCGCGGCGCCCGCGGGCCGTCCCGGCCGCCGAGCCCGAGGCGGACCGGCCGGACTGGGAGCGGCGGATCGCCGGCGGCCTCGCCTTCCTGCGCCGCCGGATCACCGGCGACTACGCGGTGGACGAGTTCGGCTTCGACCGCGACCTCACCCTGCACGTGCTGGCCCCGCCGTTCCGCCCGCTGTACGAGAAGTGGTTCCGGGTGGAGGCCTCCGGCCTGCACAACGTGCCGTCCACCGGCGGCGCGCTGGTCGTCGCCAACCACTCCGGCACGCTGCCGCTGGACGCGGTGATGACCGCGCTGGCGCTGCTCGACCACCATCCGGCGCACCGGCACCTGCGGATGCTCGGCGCCGACCTGGTCTTCCGTACCCCCGGGCTCGGCCCGCTGGCCCGCAAGTCGGGACAGACGCTGGCCTGCAACCCGGACGCCGAGCGGCTGCTGACGATGGGGGAGCTGGTCGGGGTCTGGCCGGAGGGGTTCAAGGGCATCGGCAAGCCGTACGGGGACCGCTACAAGCTGCAGCGGTTCGGCCGCGGCGGGTTCGTCGGGGCGGCGCTGCGGGCGCGGGTGCCGATCATCCCGTGCTCGATCATCGGGGCCGAGGAGATCTACCCGATGATCGGCAACGCCCGGACGCTGGCCCGGGTGCTGGGCCTGCCCTATTTCCCGATCACCCCGACCTGGCCGCTGCTCGGCCCGCTCGGCGCGATCCCGCTGCCGTCGAAGTGGTACATCGAGTTCGGCGAGCCGATCGAGACCGGCTCGCTCGACCCGGACGGCGCCGAGGACCCGATGCTCGTGTTCAACCTGACCGACCAGGTCCGGGAGACCATCCAGCAGACCCTCTACCGGCTGCTGCTGCAGCGCCGGTCGGTGTTCCGCTGACCCGGATCAGGGTGCGGGCGTGCCCGTCGGCCAGCCGTCGGCGGGCTCGGGCAGGCCGAGCAGGGCGACGAGCAGGCGGACCAGGCCGAGGAACATCGAGTCGCGGACCTCGGGGCCGTGCCAGTTGAGGTTGCCGTTGACCTCGAGCGTCACGAACCCGTGCAGGGACGCCCAGCAGTGCAGCATCGCCAGCTCGGTGGCGGGGCTGGCGCCGTGCAGCTCGCCGACGGAGAGCGCCTCCTCCAGCGCCGGCGGCAGCTGGGTCAGCGGCACCGGCCGGCGCGTGCCCTGCTTGTCGGCGTCGCGGGTCAGGCTCCGCAGCGCATCCATGGCCCGCAGCGCGGCCGCCTTGTCCGGCCCCTCCCGGCTCGCCACCGCGTGCGACTGGTGCCCGCGCTCGAAACCGCTCAGCGCCGGGCCGAACACGAGCGCGAAGCCCTCCCGGTCGGCCAGCGCCCACTCCCGGTACGCCCGGGTGACGGCGAGGAAACGGCCGCCGGCGTCCCCGTCCGGCACGCCGTCGCGGGCCTTCTCGACGCGCTCGGCCAGGTCGGTCAGCGCGTCCACGATCAGCGCGGTGAGCAGGCCCTCGCGACCGTCGAAGTAGCGGTAGAGCCCGGGCGCCGACATCCGCATCTCCCGGGCGACGTCGGAGAGCTTGACGTCGACCGACCCCTGGGACCGCATCAGGGTCAGCGCGGTGTCCTTGATCTCCTGGATCGTTGCTGCCCGGGCCGCCTCGCGCCTGGTCCGCACCCGGCCCACCACCTCCTCTGAGCCCGTACCTGAGCCGGTGCTCAGGGTCTCAGCTTCCCATCAGCTAAGCCACTTGACAATGTTATCTCTCTTCGCTCTGCTATGCCTAGTCCCAACGCGAAGAGGCATAACGGAGGCGAAGATGATTCCCGATCCGCAGGTGGGGGTGCTCGGCCGGCTCGCCGGCGCCGCGCACCGCCGACGCGTGCTGGTCGTCGTGCTCTGGCTGGCCGCGGTCGTCGCCGCGGTCGGCCTCTCCCAGGTGGCGTCCGGCGACTTCAAGGCCGACTACACCGCCCGCGGCTCGGATTCCCGGGCCGCCCAGGACCTGCTGGCCGAGCGGTTCCCGGCCGCGGCCGGCGAGCAGGTCGACGTCGTGGTCCGGGCCGACGGCCGGGTGACCGACCCCGCCGTGCGGGCAACCGTGGACGGCCTGCTCGGCCGGATCGCCACCGTCCCGCACGTCGTCGCCGCGCCGAGCCCGTACGGGCAGCAGGGCACGATCTCCCCGGACGGCCGGATCGTGCACGCCACGGTCCAGCTCGACGCGCCGAACCCGGACGCGATGCCGGTCGAGGACACCCAGCGGATCATCGACCTTGCCGAGGCCGCGGACCGCCCGGGCGTGCAGGTCGCGCTCGGCGGCCAGGTGGTCCAGACGGCCACCCAGGGCGACATCGGCTCCGAGGGCATCGGCATCGCCGCCGCCGCGGTCATCCTGCTGCTGGTCTTCGGCTCGGTCGTCGCCGCCGGGCTGCCGATCCTCGTCGCGCTGGTCGGCCTCGGGGTGAGCGCCTCGCTGGTCGGCGTCGTCGCCGCGGTGATCGACGTGCCGGACTGGTCGACCTCGCTCGCCGCGATGATGGGCATCGGTGTCGGCGTGGACTACGTGCTGCTGATGGTCACCCGTTACCGGGAGTACCTCGGCCGCGGGCTGTCGCCGCGCGGCGCCACGATGGCCACCGCGGACACCGCCGGCCGGGCGGTGCTGGTGGCCGGTTCGACGGTCGTGGTCAGCCTGCTCGGCCTGTTCGGGATGGGGCTGACCTCGATGCGCGGTGCCGCCGTGGTCACGATCATCGCGGTGCTCGTGGTCATGCTGGCCGCGGTGACGCTGCTGCCGGCGCTGCTCGGCTTCGTCGGGCACCGGATCGACCGGCTGCGGCTGCCGGTGCCGCGGTCCTCGCGCCGGCCGCTGGGCGCCCGCTGGGCGGTCGGCGTGCAGCGCCGGCCGTGGCTGGCCCTCGGCGGCGGGGTCGCGCTGCTCGCGCTGCTGGCGACACCGTTCCTCGGCGTCCGCTACGGCTTCCCGGACGCCGGCAACGACCGGGCCAGCACCACCACGCGGCAGGCGTACGACATGCTCGCCGACGGCTTCGGCCCGGGCGCGAACGGCCCGCTGCTGCTGGTCTCCACCGACGACGGGGCCGAGCTGGCCAAGGTGCGGGACCGGGTCGCCGGCACGCCCGGGGTGGCGGCGGTGACCCCGCCGCAGGCCGCGCCCGGTGGCGGCGCCGCGATGATGACCGTGGTGCCGACCAGCAGCCCGCAGTCGGCCGACACCGAGCGGCTGGTCCGCACGCTGCGCGACGAGGTCGCCGGCACCGGCATCCACGTCGGCGGCGTGACCGCGGCCGCGGTGGACACCAACGAGGACATGGCCTCGCGGCTGCCGCTGCTGATCGGCGGCGTGGTCGGGCTGTCGTTCCTGCTGCTGCTCACCGTGTTCCGCAGCCTGGCCGTGGCGATCAAGGCCGCGGTGCTCAACCTGCTCTCGCTCGCAGCCGCGTACGGGGTGGTGGCGCTGGTGCTGCAGGGCGGCTGGGCCGGCCGGCTGATCGGGATCGACACCCCGACCCCGCTGCCGGCGTTCATCCCGGTGCTGATGTTCGCAGTGCTGTTCGGGCTGTCCATGGACTACGAGGTCTTCCTGCTCAGCCGGATCCGGGAGCGGTGGCTGCGGACCGGCGACAACACGCGCAGCGTGACCGAGGGGCTGGCCAGGACGGCGCGGGTCGTCACCGCGGCCGCGGCGATCATGATCGCGGTGTTCGCCGCGTTCGTGCCGAGCCCGGTGATCTTCCTCAAGGTGATCGGGGTCGGGATGGCGGCGGCGATCCTCATCGACGCGACGGTCGTCCGGATGCTGCTGGTGCCCGCGGTGATGCAGCTGCTCGGCCGGGCGAACTGGTGGCTGCCGGCGTGGCTGGACCGGATCCTGCCCGGGGTGCAGGTCGAGGGTGCCGATGACCACGAGGCGTCGGTCGAGCAGCAGCCGGCGCGCGAGCTGCAGCCCGCCTGAGTGGACGACACGGTGGCCGGCCCTCGCGGGGGCCGGCCACCGTCACGATCCGCGCCGGCGCAGCAGCTTGACGCCGGCCGCCGCACCCCCGGCGACCGCACCGGCCCCGAGGGCGGCCGGGACCCCGACCTTGGCCGCCTTCCGGCCGGTGCGGAAGTCGCGGATCTCCCAGCCGCGGGCCCGCGCCTGCATCCGCAGCGCCGAGTCCGGGTTGACGGCCACCGCCCGGCCGACCGCGGACAGCATCGGCAGGTCGTTGATCGAGTCGCTGTAGGCCGAGCACCGGTCGAGGTCGAGTCCCTCCCGGTCGGCCAGCGCGAGCACCGCAGCCGCCTTGGCCGCTCCGTGCAGCGGCTCGCCGACCAGCCGCCCGGTGTACTGCCCGTCGACCACCTCGGCGACCGTGCCCAGGGCGCCGGTCAGGCCGAGCCGGCGGGCGATGATCGAGGCAAGCTCGACCGGGGTGGCGGTGACCAGCCAGACCCGCTGGCCGGCGTCGAGGTGCAGCTGGGCCAGCGCCTGCGTGCCGGCCCAGATCCGTTCGGCCATCAGCTCGTCGTAGATCTCCTCGCCGAGCCGGACGATCTCGTCCACCTGCTTGCCGGCCACGAACGCCAGCGCGGCCTCCCGGGCCGAGACCATCCCCTCGGCCGACTCCTTGCCGCCGACCCGGAACTTCACCTGCTGCCAGGCGAAGTCGAGGATGTCCCGGGTCGTGATGAAGTCGCGGGCGGCCAGCCCGCGGGCGAAATGGTAGATCGACGCGCCCGCGACGATCGTGTTGTCGACGTCGAAGAACGCTCCGGCGGTCGGGTCGGGCGGCACCTCGAGGGCGCTCTCGACCTCCGCGGCGGCGGCCGACGCGGTGCCGGCCAGCACGGCACGGGCGTCCCGGGTCTCCCGGGACCGGAGCTTCAGCCGCGACACGGTTGACTCACCTTCCTCCCGCGTCCGGGAACCGTCCGACCCCGAGCCTAGGCCGCTCGGGCAGCGGCGGCGGCGCGTACGGGCGACGGGGAGGTGAACGTGCCGAGCCCGTCCGCCGACGCCGGCGAGCGGTCGGGACAGCCGGGCCACGGGACCGGGCTGTGCCAGACTCAGCGGCGTGGAGGAGCCCGCCGCGGCGGTGCACACCGTCGCCGACCTGGTCACCCGCGCGGCCGAGCGGGCCGGCGAGCGGCCCGCGCTGCTGTCCGGGCCGGCGACGCTGACCTGGGCGGAGCTCGACGAGCTGGTCGACCGCGCGGCGGCCGCGCTGCGCGGGCTCGACCTCGCCGCCGGCGACCGGATCGTGCTCCAGCTCGGCAACTCGGTGGACTTCCCGGCGCTCTACTTCGGCGCGCTGCGGGCCGGGCTGGTCGCCGTGCCGGCCAACACCGGTTACACCGGGCCCGAGCTGACCCACCTGCTGCAGGACTCCGGCGCCCGCGCGCTGGTGACCTCGTCGGTGCACGTGATCGGCGAGGCCGACGCGCTGCGTACCGGCGAGCTGCGGCACGTGCTGGTCGCCGCGCCGTCCGGCCCGGACGGCACGCTGCCGCTGCCCGGCCTGCTCGCCGACGCGCCGGAGCTGGCGTACCGGCACGTGCCGCGCTCGCCGGAGGACCTGGCCGTGCTCGGCTACACCAGCGGTACCAGCGGCAAGCCGCGCGGCGCGATGCTCAGCCACCGCGCGTTGCTGGCCAACCTGGAGCAGTGCGCGGCGCTCTGGCCGACCCCGGTGCTGCCGAACGACGTGGTGTTGCTGGCCGTCCCGCTGTTCCACGCGTACGGGCTGAACCCCGGGCTCGGGCTGCTGACCAGGGCCGGCGCGACCGGCGTGCTCGTCGACCACTTCGACCCGGCGGAGACGCTGGAGCTGATCAGCCGGCACGGGATCACGGCCGTGCCCGCCGTCCCGGCCATGTACGTCCGCTGGGCGGCGGAACCCGGGCTGCGGGCCGCGTTCGCCGGCGTGCGGCTGGCCACCTCGGGGGCGGCGCCACTGCCGCCGACCACCCTGCTCGCGCTCGGCGCGGCCGGCATCTCCGTGTACGAGGGGTACGGGCTGACCGAGGCGGCGCCGGTGCTCACCTCGACGCTCGTCGGTGGCACGCCGAAGCCTGGCTCGGTGGGCCGGGTGATCCCCGGCGTCGAGCTGCGGCTGGTCGAGGCGGTCGGGGGCGAGGTCGAGCCGGAACCGGAGCCGGAGGGCGAGGACGGGCCGGGCGAGCTCGACCTCGTCGGCCCCGGCGGCGGTCCGGGCGAGATCGTGGTCCGCGGGCCGAACCTGTTCTCCGGATACTGGCCGGACGGCGCGGACGGCCCGGACGCCGACGGCTGGTGGCCGACCGGTGACGTGGCGTACGCGGACGACGACGGTGACCTGCACCTGGTCGACCGGCGCACCGAGCTGATCCTGGTCAGCGGCTTCAACGTCTACCCGGCCGAGGTCGAGGCGGTGCTCGCCGCGCACCCCGGGGTCACCGAGGCCGCGGTGGTCGGCCGGCCCGAGCCGGAGCGCGGCGACGAGACCGTGCTGGCCTACGTGGTCCCGGCCGCCGGCGCGGCGCCCACCCAGCAGGAGCTGCTGGACTGGGCGGCACGCTCGCTGGCCCGGTTCAAGCTGCCGGCCGCGGTGGAGTTCGTGTCGGAGCTGCCGCACACCGCGACCGGCAAGGTGATCAAGTCACAGCTGCGCTGAGCAGCCGGCGCCGGGCGTCAGTCGGCGCCGTCGCCGGGGTGCTCGTCCTCGACGGTGAGACCCGCGGTGTCGTCGCGGTCGGCGTCCGGGCGGTCGTGGTCGGCGCCGGGCACCCGGGTCGCCTCGGCGGCGAACCCGGTGTCGTCGCCGTACTCGCTCTCCTCGCCGGCCAGGTCGCTGTCCGGGTCGGGTCGCATCTCGGTCACTCGTCCTCCTCGCCCGGGCGGTAGTGCTTGGCCTCCTCCGGGTCGTCCGGCATGTCGCCGGTGAAGGTCGGCTGCGGTTCGGCCTCGTCCGTGGCGTCCGGGTCGACGTTGCGGGCCTCGAGCGCGGGTTCCACGGCGTAGCCGAGCTCGTTCGGCTGGGGAGCACTCGTCATGACGTCGATCTACCCAGCACGGCGGTCCGTAGACTCGCAGCGTGGCGACCCGGACCGTCGAGCTGCTCTCCCGTACGGGCTGTCACCTGTGCGACGAGGCCCGGCGGCTGGTCCAGCGGGTGACCGCCGAGACCGGCGTGGGCTGGACCGAGACCGACATCGACGCCGATCCCGCGCTGCGGGCCGAGTTCGGCGAGCTGGTGCCGGTGGTGCGGGTCGACGGCAAGGAGCTCGGCTACTGGCGGATCGACGAGGGTCGGCTCCGCCGCGCGCTGCGCTGAGCTCGCTACCGGCGGTGGCTACTGGGGTCGCTGCCGGTGCTCGCTGTCGGTGCTCGCTGTCGGCCCGGCGCACTCTCGACCACGCGAGGTAGACCTTGGTCAGCGCGGACTGGGTCAGGTCCTCCGCCCGGTGCCAGTCTCCGCACAGCAGGTACGCGGAGCGCCGCAGCAGCCGGGCCCGCGCCGCCACGTACGCGGTGAACTCGTCGTCCCGCCGCACCCGCATCCTCCCGCCCTCGGCCGTCGCTGTGCTTGACGCACCGACCCACGGTGAAGGTTGCGCGTCAGCGCGGGGTGCACGGCGGCCCGACCGACCAGCCTCCGCCCGCCGCCTGGTGGATCGGCAGGTAGCCGAACCCGGTGCCGGGCAGGAAGGCGACCAGCACGCCGGCGGTGCCGTTCAGGACGACGGTCCAGTGCGCGACGTCGAACGGCACCGCCCTGGGCCAGCCGCGCAGGCGCAGCAGGTCGGCGGCGGCCGCGGTCGGCCAGTCACCGTTGGCCGGGGTCGCGGTCCGGCCGGGCAGCTGCGACCGGTCGAACCGGACGTCGCCGCAGACGGTGTCGCCGCTGCCGGCCGGCAGCCGCCCTCCACCGCCCGCGGCGACGACCGCCCCCGTTGTCGCGGCGTCCGCCCGGGCCGGCGCGGCGGGTGAGCCGGACAGCGGGGCGGCGACCGCGAACACCACCGCGACCGCGGCCAGGAAGGCGCCGGAGACCGCCAGGACGCGCCGCCGACCGCTCGCGTGCATCCCCACCACCTCCTGCTGTCTGGAGTGTGGACTACCTGACCGGTTGAATTGGTTCCGTAGGGGCGGCCGTCGATTTTGTGAACGCATTCACAAGTGGCTACGGTGTTCGTGGAGATGTGAGCCGATACCACAGCGCGCCGGTGCTCCCCACATCGGGTGGTGCACGGGGCGCGCGGGAGCAGGAGTCCCGACGTGACCGACCAGCACGCTGCGACGCCGGACGAGGGGGTTCCGGGCGAGTCGTCCGCGGGCGGCGTGCGGCGGGCCAGGGCGGCGATCGGCCGGGCGGTGCGCTCGACGCTGCCGACCCGCTCCAGCGGCTCGGCGGGCTCCGGCGGCTCCAGCGGTTCCGGTGCCTCCGGTGCCTCCGGCGGTGACGTGCACCAGGTGCACGAGGTGCGCCGGGGCAGCCGCGCCGTACCGGAGGCGACAGTCGCCCGGCTGGCGGTCTACCTGCGGGTGCTGTCCGGGCTGGCCGAGCAGGGCGTGGTCACCGTCTCGTCCGAGGAGCTGGCCACCGCCGCCGGGGTGAACTCGGCGAACCTGCGCAAGGACCTTTCCCACCTCGGCTCGTACGGCACCCGCGGCGTCGGCTACGACGTGGCCGTGCTGGTCGAGCGCATCGAGAACACCCTCGGCCTCACCCGGCGGCTCGCGGTCGCCCTGGTGGGGGTCGGAAACCTGGGCCACGCGCTGGCCGGCTACGGCGGGTTCACCACCCGGGGCTTCCACATCGCGGCGCTGCTCGACGCGGACCCCAACCGGATCGGCGAGAAGATCGCCGGGCTGGTGGTGCGGCACGTCGACGAGCTGCCCGAAGTGGTCAGCGAGCTGGACATCGCGATCGGCGTCATCGCCACGCCGGCGCACGCGGCCCAGGCGGTCTGCGACCAGCTGGTCGACTGCGGCGTCACGAGCATCCTCAACTTCGCGCCGACCGTGCTGGTCGTGCCGGACGGAGTGGACGTGCGCAAGGTCGACCTCGCGATCGAGCTGCAGATCCTGTCCTTCCACGAGCAGCGCAAGATCCGACCGATCGGCGGCAGCGCGCTGGAGGGGGTCGGATGAGCCTCCTCGTCGTCGGGCTGTCCCACCGGACGGCACCGGTCTCGCTGCTCGAACGGGCCGCGGTCGGCGCCGACGAGCTCCCCGAGATGCTCGACGAGCTGCTGCGCGGCGAGCACGTCAGCGAGGTCCTGGTGCTGTCCACCTGCAACCGGGTGGAGATCTACGCGGAGGTCGACCGGTTCCACGGCGGCCTGGAGGACGCCTCGGCGGCGCTGGCCAACCGGGTCGACCTCGACCTGCCCTCGCTCGGCGAGCACCTGTACGTGCACTACGAGGACGCGGCCGTGCTGCACCTGTTCTCGGTGGCGGCCGGGCTCGACTCGATGGTGGTCGGCGAGTCGCAGATCCTCGGCCAGCTGCGGGCCGCGTACGCGGCCGCCGCCGAGCTGGACGCGGTCAACCGGGAGCTGCACGAGCTGTGCCAGCACGCCCTGCGGGTCGGCAAGCGGGTGCACTCGGAGACCGGGATCGACCGAGCCGGCGCCTCGGTCGTCTCGGTCGGGCTGTCCGAGGCCGAGCGGTTGCTCGGCCCGCTGCCCGGCAAGCAGGCGCTGGTGATCGGTGCGGGGTCGATGGGAGCGCTGTCCGTGGCCACGCTGGCCCGGGCCGGCGTCGGCGAGATCGTCGTGGCGAACCGGTCGCCGCGCCGGGCCGAGCGGCTGGCCGCGCAGGTCGGCGCGCCGGCGCGGGCGGTGCCGCTGGACGCGGTGCCGGTCGAGCTGGCCGCCGCCGACCTGGTCGTCGGCTGCACCGGCGCGGTCGGCACCGTGCTGGCCGCGACGACGGTCGAGGAGGCGCTGCCGGCCCGCGCCGGCCGGCCGCTGGTGCTGCTCGACCTGGCGCTGCCGCGGGACTTCGACGGGGCCGCCGGCGTCCTGCCGGGCGTGCACTACCTCGACCTGGCCGCGCTGCAGCAGCCGGCGATCCGGCTCGGCGCGCACCGGGACCTGGAGCGGGCCAGGCAGATCGTCGGCGAGGAGGTCGCCGGCCGGCTCGGCGCCCGCCGGGCCACCTCGGTCGCCCCGACGGTGACCGCGCTGCGGGCCCGGGCGGCCGAGCTGGTCGACGCCGAGCTGGCCCGGCTGGACGCCCGGCTGCCCGGGCTGGACGAGACGGCCCGGGCCGAGGTCGCCCGCACCGTGCACCGGGTCGTGCAGACCCTGCTGCACGCGCCGACCGTACGGATCAAGCAGCTGGCTGAGCGTCCGGGTGGCGGCGCCTACGCGGACGCGCTGCGTGAGTTGTTCGATCTCGACCCGGCTGCAACCGCTGCGGTCGCCGCGGCCGTACTCCCGCACGAGGGAGGCGGCAGCCATGACTGAGCGCGAGGGCTCGCAGCGCGAGCAGGGTGCGACGGAAGCGGTGCGGACGGGGCCTCCGCTGCGAATCGGAACGCGGGGCAGCGCGCTGGCCCGCAGCCAGACGGGGACGGTCATCGCCGCGCTGGCTGGTCTGGGGGTCAAGGCCGAGGCGGTCGAGATCGTGACGACCGGCGACCGGTCGACCGCCGCGCTCACCCAGATCGGCGGCACCGGGGTGTTCGTGTCGGCGCTGCGCGACGCGCTGCTCAGCGGCGATATCGACGTCGCGGTCCACTCGTACAAGGACCTGCCCACGGCGCCGGAGCCGGGGCTGGTCGTCGCCGCGGTGCCGGCCCGCGAGGACCCGCGCGACGTGCTGGTCGCGCGCGACGGGCTCACCCTGGCCGAGCTGCCGGTCGGTGCCGTCATCGGCACCGGGGCGCCGCGCCGGGCCGCACAGATCCTCGCGCTCGGGCTCGGCCTCGAGGTCGTGCCGATCCGCGGCAACGTGGACACGCGGCTGCGCAAGGTGACCGCCGGCGAGCTGGACGCGGTGGTGCTGGCCCGCGCCGGGCTGGCCCGGCTGGACCGGCTGGACGTGGTGACCGAGACGCTCGACCCGCTGATGGTGCTGCCCGCGCCGGCGCAGGGCGCGCTCGCGGTGGAGTGCCGCGCGTCCGACGGCGAGCTGGTGGCGCGGCTCGCCGCGCTCGACCATGCCGACTCCCGGGCTGCGGTCCTCGCCGAGCGCGCCCTGCTGGCCGGTCTCGAGGCGGGATGCACCGCCCCGGTCGGTGCCCTCGCCGTGCTCGCCGACGGCGAGCGCGGTCCGGAACTGTTCCTCCGTGGCTCGGTGACCGCGGCCGACGGCTCCGATGCCGTTCGGCTGTCGGCCACCGGCCCGGTCAACGACGCCGAGGCGATCGGCCGGCGGCTCGCCGCCGACCTGCTCGCGGATGGCGCCAAGAATCTCGTTGGGAGCACGCGATGAGCCGCGCGCGCAAGACCACCGGTCGGGTCACCTTCGTCGGGGCTGGTCCCGGCGACCCCGGCCTGCTCACCGTCCGGGCCGCCGAGGCGCTGCGCTCGGCGGCGTTGATCCTGCTCGACCCGGACGTCCCGGCCGGGGTGGCATCCCTGGCCGAGGGCGCGGCCGAGGTGAGACCGGCGATCGGCGATCCGGCCACGGTCGCGGCCACGCTCGTCGCGGAGGCGAAGACCGGGTCGACGGTGGCGCGGCTGGTCGCCGGCGACCCGCTGTCCGCGGACGCGGTGGTGCGTGAGGTGCTCGGCGTCGCCGACTCCGGCGTCCCGTTCGACATCGTGCCCGGCGTCCCGGTCGCGACCGGCGTGCCGACGTACGCCGGGGTGCCGGTGGGCTCCGCGCATACCGTGGTCGACGCCCGCAATGAGGTCGACTGGTCCGGTGCCTCCTCGGCGCCGGGCACGCTGGTGCTCACCGCGACCCAGGCGCACCTGGGCAAGATCGCGGTCGCGCTGCTGGAGCAGGGCCGCCCGGGCGACACCCCGGTCTCGGTCACGGCGGACGGCACCGGCGAGGGACAGAAGTCGGTGACCACCACGCTGGCGGCGCTCGAGCAGGACTCGGGCTGGCTGTCCGGCCCGTTGGTGGTCACGGTCGGCCCGGCCGTGACCGAGCGTGCACGGCTGTCCTGGTGGGAGTCCCGGCCGCTGTACGGCTGGAAGGTGCTGGTCCCGCGGACCAAGGAGCAGGCCGGCGCGATGAGCGAGCGGCTGCGCGCGTACGGGGCGGTGCCGGTCGAGGTGCCCACGATCGCGGTCGAGCCGCCGCGCACCCCGGCCCAGATGGAGCGGGCGATCAAGGGCCTGGTCACCGGCCGGTACGAGTGGATCGTGTTCACCTCGACCAACGCGGTGCGCGCGGTGCGGGAGAAGTTCGACGAGTTCGGGCTGGACGCGCGGGCGTTCGCCGGCGTGAAGATCGCCTGCGTCGGCGAGTCGACCGCGGACGCGGTGCGGGCGTTCGGGATCCAGCCGGAGCTGACGCCGTCCGGCGAGCAGTCGTCGGAGGGCCTGCTGCAGGACTTCCCGCCGTACGACGAGGTGCTCGACCCGATCGACCGGGTGCTGCTGCCGCGCGCGGACATCGCGACCGAGACGCTGGCGGCGGGCCTGCGGGAGCGCGGCTGGGAGATCGACGACGTGACCGCATACCGGACCGTGCGTGCGGCGCCGCCGCCGGCCGAGATCCGGGACGCGATCAAGTCGGGCGGGTTCGACGCGGTCTGCTTCACCTCGTCCTCGACCGTGCGCAACCTGGTCGGCATCGCCGGCAAGCCGCACGCCCGCACCGTGGTCGCCTGCATCGGGCCGCAGACCGCGGCGACGGCCCGTGAGTTCGGGCTGCGCTCGGACGTCGAGCCCGAGGTGGCGGCGGTCGACACGCTGGTCGACGCGCTCGCGGCGTACGCGCTGGCGAAGCGGGAGTCCGGGGATGCGACGCCGCCGCCGAAGAAGAGCCGGCGCGCCTCGTCGACCAGTCGGACCGCGCGGTGAGCGCGTTCCCGGCCGCCCGGCCGCGCCGGCTGCGGCGGTCCGCGCCGCTGCGCCGGCTCGTCTCGGACGTGCGGCTGCACCCGGGCGACCTGATCCTGCCGATGTTCGTCAAGGAGGGCATCGACGCCCCGGCGCCGATCCCGTCCATGCCGGGCGTCGTGCAGCACACCCTCGACTCGCTCGTGAAGGCCGCCTACGAGGCGGTGTCGGCGGGTGTCGGCGGGCTGATCCTGTTCGGCGTGCCGGCGGCGAAGGACGGCCGCGGTTCGGCCGCGGACGACCCGTCCGGGATCGTGCAGGTGGCGCTGCGGCGGCTGGCCGCCGAGGTCGGCACGGACACCGTGCTGATGTCCGACCTGTGCCTGGACGAGTACACCGACCACGGGCACTGCGGGGTGCTGCTGCCCTCCGGCGCGGTCGACAACGACGCGACGCTGTCGCGGTATGCCTCCATCGCCGTCGCTCAGGCGTCCGCGGGTGCCCAGGTGATCGCCCCGAGCGGGATGATGGACGGCCAGGTCGGCGCGATCCGGTCGGCCCTCGACGGCGCCGGGTTCACCGACATCCCGATCCTGGCCTACTCGGCGAAGTACGCGTCGGGCTTCTACGGTCCGTTCCGGGACGCGGCCGAGTGCGCGCCGCAGTTCGGCGACCGGTCGGCGTACCAGCAGGACCCGGCCCGGTCGGTGGCCGAGGCGCTGCGCGAGGTGGCGCTCGACGTGGCCGAAGGCGCCGACGCGGTGATGGTGAAGCCGGCGCTTGCCTACCTGGACGTGGTCGCGGCCGTCCGGGCCGCGGTCGACCTGCCGCTGGCGGCATACCAGGTCTCCGGCGAGTACGCGATGGTCGAGGCGGCCGCGGCGAACGGTTGGATCGACCGGGACCGGATCATCACCGAGACCCTCACCGCGATCCGCCGGGCCGGCGCGGACATGATCCTCACCTACTGGGCCGCGGAGGTCGCCGCCGGCCTCCGCTGATCAGCTGGTCGGAGCTGGGCTCGGGGACCGGACCGCTGGTCTTCCGGGGCGCGTCAGAACTGCGGCTGTGTCTGCCGGACGGCACGTCCCGCGGCTACCAGGGCACGATCGCCGGCGTCCGCTCCGGCGAGACGACGCTGGTCACGGTCAACACGGTCGGCATCGACGCGTACGTGGCCGGGGCCGGCGGTGCCCGGTCAGCGTCAGGTGGAACGGCGATCGGCGCCCGACTTGCCGGCCGGCGGTGCCCGGTCAGCGTCAGGTGGAACGGCAAGCCCTCGCCCTCTTGCCCGGCCGGTCGGGTCGGTCAGCTGGGGCAGGGCGGGAGGGTGGGGGACGGAGTCGGCGTCGGGGTGCCGGTGGCGTCGGCGGCGGCGGTGCCGGTCGCGCTGCCGGTGGCATCCGCGCCCGCGGACGACGTCGGCGTGCCGACCCCGTTGGGTGTGTGTGTCCCGGACGACGTCGGCGTCGGGCTGGGAGTGCCGCTGGGGGTCGGCGTGCAGGTCGGCGACGGTGACGGCGCCGGCCTGGTGCTGGTGGGGCTGCCGCTAGGGGTCGGCGTGCCCGGGGTGCTCGGAGACGCCGTCGGCGTCGTCGGCGTGCTGGTCGGCGTGGTCGGCGGCGTGCTCGGCGGCGCCGGGCTGGACGGCCGCGTCGGGGGCGCCGGCGTGGTCGGCTTTGGCTTGCCGGGAGCGCGTGGCGTCGTCGTCCCCGGTGCCGCCGGCGGGTCGCCCTGCGTGGCTGGCGGCAGCGTCGGCTCCTTGATCGGCGTCGACCCGCTCGGTGCCGAGCCGTCGATCGGCACGCCGCCCGCGTATACCGCGGCCAGCGCCATGACCGTGTCGACGTACGCCGTCGACCGGTTGTAGCTGTAGACCGCGTCGCGCTGGCTGGCCTCGCTGCTCAGGTTGCCCCCACCGGCCCGGCACAGGTATTTCGCGGCGGACGCGGCGGCGTCGTCGATGTCGAACGGGTCGGCCTTGCCGTCGCGGTCGCCGTCCACCCCGAAGGCGGCCCAGCTGCTGGGGATGAACTGCATCGGTCCGACGGCGCGGTCGTAGGTCTTGTCGCCGTCCCACTTGCCGCCGTCGGTGTCCTTGATCTCCGCGACGCCGGGCCGGCCGTCCAGCGGGATGCCGACGATCGGCGGGTCGGAGCGGCCGTCGGACAGCAACGTCGCGCCGGCGAACTGGCCGTGGTTGGACTCGACGCGGCCGATCGCGGCGACCAGCGTCCACGGAATGCCGCAGTCGGCCGCCGCGGCGGCGGCCTGGTAGGCCTGTACGGCCCGGGACGGGATCCCGTTGGAGGCGAGCTGGGTCGACGCCGTCCCGCCGGACCGTCCAGCGTTGAGCCCGGTGCCGCCCGGTGCCCTGGCCCCGGTCGGCAGCGTCTCCCCGCCCGCGGGCGAGCCCGGGTACGAGTACGTCGGCGGCGCGGCGGGCGGCAGCACGGTGGTGCCGGCCGGCGCGGCGACGTTCCCCTGCTGCGCTACCGAGGTCGTCGCGGCGGTGGACGCGGCGGCGACCACGGCGAACGCGGACAGCAGCACCGGCAGCCCGCGCCGCCCCGCGATGATCGACGGGACACGGAGCTGGACGATCCGCGGTTGCGGGCGAACGGAGAACAGCCGTCGTACCGCGTCGCGCATCAACTGCCTCCGTCCAGGTGCGTGCGTCCGACAGGCCCTGTCGACCCTAACCCGTGTTGCCGTCGCCCGAGAGGGTGAGAACAGAAGTGCACCCAATATTCGGGAGGTCGAACGCTTCGGTTCCCGCGTCCCTGCCGGGTCTGTTCGGCTGGGAGAATCACCGGGTGAGCTCCATCGAAACTTCGCAGGCCCTGTTCGACCGGGCGCGGGCGGTGACACCGGGCGGGGTGAACTCGCCGGTCCGCGCGTTCCGGGCTGTCGGCGGCACGCCCCGGTTCATGATCGCCGGCTCCGGCGCGCTGCTCTACGACGCGGACGGCTCCGAGTACGTCGACATGGTCTGCTCGTGGGGGCCGATGATCCTCGGGCACGCCTATCCGGCGGTCGTGCAGGCGGTGGCGTACGCGGCGGCCCGCGGCACCAGCTTCGGCACGCCCACGGTCGGCGAGGTGGAGCTGGCCGAGGAGATCGTGGCCAGAGTGCCTCCGGTCGAGCAGGTCCGGCTGGTCAACAGCGGCACCGAGGCGACGATGTCGGCGATCCGGCTGGCTCGCGGGGCGACCGGTCGCAGCGTCGTGGTGAAGTTCGCCGGCTGCTACCACGGTCACGTGGACGCGTTGCTGGCCTCCGCGGGTTCCGGCGTCGCGACGCTCGCATTGCCCGACACCCCGGGCGTGACCGGCGCGCAGGCCGGCGACACGATCGTGTTGCCGTACAACGACGTGGCCGCCGTGGAGGCCGCGTTCGCCGCCCGTGGTGACGAGATCGCCTGCGTGATCACGGAGGCTGCGGCGGCGAACATGGGCGTCGTGCCGCCGCGGGACGACTTCAACGCGGAGCTGCGTCGCATCACCACCGCGCACGGCGCGCTGCTCATTCTCGACGAGGTGATGACCGGCTTCCGGGTCAGCCGCACCGGCTGGTACGGGCTGGATCCGGTCGAGGCCGACCTGTTCACCTTCGGCAAGGTGATGAGCGGCGGCCTGCCGGCGGCGGCGTTCGGCGGCCGGGCGGAGGTCATGTCCCGGCTGGCTCCGTCCGGCCCCGTCTACCAGGCCGGCACGCTGTCGGGGAACCCCGTCGCGGTGGCTGCCGGACTGGCGACGCTGCACGCCTGCACCGAGGAGGTTTACCTGCGCGTCGACGCCGCGGCCGCGACGGTCGCCCGGCTCGTCGCGGAGGCGCTGACCAAGGAGGGCGTGCCGCACCGGGTACAGACCGCCGGCAGCCTGTTCTCGGTGTTCTTCACCGAGAACGAGGTGCGCGACTACGACGCCGCCCGGCGGCAGCAGGCGTGGCGCTACCCGGCGTTCTTCCACGCGATGCTGGACCGCGGCGTCTACCTGCCGCCGTCCGCGTTCGAGGCCTGGTTCGTCTCGGCCGCGCACGACGACGCCGTGCTCGACCGGATCGCCGACGCCCTGCCCGACGCCGCCCGCGCCGCCGCGTCTGCGACCGAGGAGACCCCGGCGTGACGATGACGACGGTGCACCTGCTCCGGCACGGCGAGGTGTACAACCCCGAGCACGTGATGTACGGCCGGCTGCCCGGCTACCACTTGTCCCCGCGCGGCCGGCGGATGGCCGAGCGGGCGGCGAAGGCGGTGCTGGACCGGGACGTCACCTACCTCGCGTCGTCCCCGCTGGAGCGCGCGCAGGAGACCGCGGCGCCGCTGGCGACGGCGCTCGGCCTGCCGGTGCACCTGGACGATCGACTGCTGGAAGCGGGGAACTCCTTCCAGGGCAAGCCGTTCGGTCCCGGCGACCGGGCCTGGGCGCACCCCTCGGCCTGGCCGCTGCTGCGCAACCCGTTCCGGCCGTCCTGGGGCGAGCCGTACGCGCGCATCGCCGCGCGGATGCTCGCCGCCGCCTGGTCCGCCCGGGAGGCGGCCGAGGGGCATGAAGCGGTCTGCGTCAGCCACCAGCTCCCGATCTGGACTCTGCGCCGGCTGCTGGAGGGCAAGCCGCTCTCCCACATCCCGACCCATCGGCAGTGCGGGCTGGCCTCGTTGACCAGCATCACGTTCGCCGGGGATGCGGTGCTGCGGGTGACCTACACCGAGCCGGCCGGTCCCGAGCCGCCGGAGACCACCCCGGGTGCGTGAGCTCTAGGTTCGGGGGCGACACTCGTCGGGTGCGTCGGTATTCCCGCCTGCTCGTGCTGCTGCTGACGGCGTCGCTCCTGACGCTTGCCGGCTGCACGACCGGCTCCGACGCGGTCGACCAGGCCGCCGGAGGGGAGTTCCGGTTCGTCAGCGGCACGCCGACCGGCCAGACCATCGCGGTCGCCGACCGCAAGTCGGCCCCCGATGTGACCGGAGCGCTCGTCGGCGGCGGGAGCTGGGACCTGCAGGCCCAGCACGGCAAGGTCGTCGTGCTCAACTTCTGGGGCCCGTGGTGCCCGCCGTGCCGGGTCGAGGCCCCGGACTTCAGCGCCGCGGCCACGGCCACGAAGGCGGATGGCGTGGAGTTCATGGGCGTCGCCGTCCGCGACACCGAGCAGAACGTCGCCGCGTTCCTCAAGGACCGCCGGATCTCGTACCCGAGTCTGTTCGACCGGCCGGGCAAGACCGTGCAGCGGTTCCGCGACCTGCGGGTCGCCGGCTTCCCGTTCACGATCATCATCGACAAGCAGGGTCGGGTCGCGGCGGTCTACGTCTCGGCTCTGCTCCGGCAGGACATCGAGCCCGTCGTGACGCGATTGGCGGCGGAGTCGTGAGCGGCGTCGGCGACAGCTTCGCCCGGCTCGTCGTCGACGGCCCGTTCGTGGTCGCGGCGCTGGTCGCGGCCGTCGCCGGCCTGGTCAGTTTCCTGTCGCCGTGCGTGCTGCCGCTGGTGCCCGGATACCTCTCGTACGTCGGCGGCCTGTCCGGCACGGAGGCCAACGCCGCCACCGACGGCACGACGGCCGGTGGCGGCGTCGCCACCCGGACGAGGGTCCGCAGCCGGACGGTGCTCGGCGCGATGTTGTTCGTGCTCGGCTTCACCGCGGTCTTCGTCACGTACGGCGTCCTGTTCGGACGGCTCGGCGCGGCGCTCATCGAGCACCAGCGACTGCTCGAGCGCATCCTGGGCGTCGTCGTGATCCTGCTCGGGCTGGCGTTCCTGGGTTGGCTCCCGGGTGTCTCGCGCGAGCTGCGGATCCACCGCTTCCCGTCCGCGGGGCTGGTCGGGGCGCCGCTGCTCGGGATCGTGTTCGGGTTGGGCTGGACGCCGTGCATCGGCCCGACTCTCGGTGCGGTCCAGTCGCTCGCCCTGTCCACGGCGGGCGCTGGCCGGGGCGCGGCTCTGTCCGCCGCGTATTGCATCGGCCTCGGGGTGCCGTTCGTCCTCGTCGCCGTCGGCGCGCGTTGGCTCGTGCGCTCGCTCGCCGTGGTCCGCCGGCACGCCAACGTCGTGACGTACGTCGGCGGCGGGCTGCTGGTCGTGCTCGGCCTGCTGCTGGTGACCGGTCTCTGGGGGGAGATGACGATCCAACTGACCTCGCGGGTCGGGCAGACCGGGCTGGGAACCTCGCTGTGACGGCAGATCCCGAGGCCACGGTCCGCCCCGACCCGGTCGACGCCGAGCCGGACGGGCTGTCGACCCAACCGGCGCCGGTCCGGTCCTGGCACGGCGGTCCACTCGCGCTCGCCCGCAACTCCTGGCGCCGGCTGACCAGCATGCGCACCGCGCTGGTGCTGCTGTTCCTGCTGGCGCTGGCCTCCGTGCCCGGCTCGCTGCTGCCGCAACGTCCGCTGAACCCGACCAAGGTCGACCAGTACATCGCCGACCATCCAGGCTGGTCGAAGATCCTCGACGCGGCCGGGTTCTTCGACGTGTTCGCCGCGCCCTGGTTCGCGGCGACCTACCTGCTGCTGTTCATCTCGCTGATCGGCTGCGTCGTGCCGCGCCTGAAGGCGCACGGCACCGCCATGCTGTCGGCACCGCCGGCGGTTCCGCGGCGGCTGGAGCGGCTGCCGTCGGCCGACTCGTTCTCCGCCGGCGGAACGCCCGAGCAGGTGGCGGCCGGCTCGGTCAGGCGGTTGCGCGGCTGGAAGACCGTGACCCGGGTCGAGGACGGCGGCGTGGTGACGGTCGCCGCCGAGAAGGGCTACCTCCGGGAGACCGGAAACCTGGTCTTCCACGCCGCGCTGGTCGTGCTGCTGGTGGGAGTCGCGCTCGGCAAACTTTGGGGCTATCAGGGCACCGTGCTGCTCACCGAGGGCCAGCCCGGCATCTGCAACGCGGTACCGCTGTACGACTCGTTCCGTCCGGGGAAGCTCGTCGACGGTTCGGGACTGGCGCCGTTCTGCATCGACTCGCTCGACAAGTTCAGCGTCGACTACGACCCCGACGGGACGCCCGCCCAGTTCCGTGCCGACATCACGTACTCCCTCGGCGAGAACGGCGCCGCACGCAAGGACGTCCTCGAGGTCAACCACCCATTGCGGGTGGAGGGCGTGCGCGTCTATCTCGTGGGTCACGGCTTCGCCCCGCGCTTCACGGTCACCAAGCCGGACGGCACCGGAGTCAAGAACCTCTCGGCGCCGTTCCTGCCGCAGGACCCGAGGACCCTGCTGTCCGAGGGCACGGTGAAGCTGCTGGACACGGTGAAGCCGCAGCTGGCGTTGTACGGCACGTTCGCTCCTTTCGCCGCCCTCGGTCCGGACGGGAAGTTGACGTCGTTGTCGCCGCAGCCCGGGAATCCCGGGGTGGCGATCCAGATCTACCGCGGTGATCTCGGCGTCGACGACGGTGCGCCGCAATCCGTCTACAGCATCGATCAGCGGCAGGTCGCCATCGGCGCGCTCAAGCAGGTGGCCACCGCGCAGCTGATCCCCGGCAAGGCAGTGACACTGGACGACGGTACGAAGATCACCTTCGACGGCTACTCGCAGTGGGCGACGATCCAGGTCAACCACGACCCGGGTCAGACACTCGTGCTGTGGGCGGCCGGCGCGGTGGTGCTCGGGCTCCTCCTCTCTCTCGCGGTGCGCCGGCGACGACTCTTCCTGCGGATCACCCCGGCGCCCACCCCCAATTCGGAAACTGTGGACAACTCGGCGCCTGTGGATGACGGCGCGCGCCCGGACCGCGACGCCCGTAGTGTGGTCGCGGTCGGGGGGCTGGCCCGCACCGACGCAGGCAGCTTCGGCACGGAGTTCGCCCGCGTGGTCGAGCAGCTCCGTGACCCCTCGCCCGTCAGGAAGGACTAGCCGTGCCCGTCAACGCCGGACTCGCGACGCTGTCCGACCACATGTTCACGTGGTCGATCATCCTGTACAGCCTCGCCCTCGTCGCGTACTGCGGGGAGTACGCGTTCGGCCGCCGCGGCAAGGTCGCCTCGACCTCACCCGAGCAGGTCCTGGTGGCGGCCGGCGCCGCTCCAGGGCCCGGCGCACCGGCGGTGAAGTCGGTGTCGGCGCCGCCGAAGCGGCCCCGGGTCCGAACGCCGCAGGCGGAACGGTTCGGCCGGGTCGCGGTCGCCGCGACCGTGCTCGGCCTCGCCGTGCAGCTGACCTCGCTGACGTTGCGCGGGATTGCGACGCACCGCGTGCCGTGGGGCAACATGTACGAGTTCGCTTCCGTGGTCGGCGCGGCCGCAGTGATCGCCTACCTGGTGGTGCTGATCCGGCTTCCGCAGGTGCGCTACCTCGGCATGTTCCTGCTGTTCCCGATCGTGGTGCTGCTCTTCCTCGCCGGCACCGTGCTCTATGCGCCGGCCGCGCCCCTGGTGCCCGCGCTCCGCTCCTACTGGATCGCCATCCACGTGACGACGATCAGCATCGGGACCGGCATCTTCCTCGTCAGCTTCGTTGCCACGGTGCTCTACCTGGTGCGCCGTCGCTGGGAGATCTCGGTCGAGGCCGGCCGCACGCCGACCCGCTTCCCCGTGACGCTCGGCTCCCGCCTGCCCGTGACCGACGTCCTCGACCGCATGGCCTACCGGACGGTGGCCTTCGGGTTCCCGGTCTACACGTTCGGGATCATCGCAGGCGCGATCTGGGCCGAGGCGGCCTGGGGTCGCTACTGGGGCTGGGACCCGAAGGAGACCTGGGCGTTCATCACCTGGGTCGTGTACGCGGCTTACCTGCACGCACGGGCGACCGCGGGCTGGCGCGGGACCGCCGCCGCCCGGGTGAACATCGTCGCGTTCGCCACAATGATCTTCAACTTCTTCATCATCAACATGGTGGTGTCTGGTCTGCACTCCTATGCCGGTTTAACGTAAATTGCCCGTATGAGCCGTTCGTCTTCTACGCTGGACGGCCTGTAACGGCGGTGCGCCGGTCGCGGATGACGGGAGGCTCCCAGGGTGTGCGCTCGTAAGCATCCGTCCGACGACGACCGCGAGCGTCCGCGCGGGCTCGCCGACGCACTCTCGCGTTGGGACACCGAGCAGGACTGGTTGCGGCTGACGCCGGCCCGCGAAGCGGAGAGGACGGAGCACGTCCCGCCGCCCGAGTCGACGCCGGCGTGGTTCGGCGGGGCGACCGACCAGCGTCGTCCCGCGGCCCCTCCCGCTGTCGACAGCTGGGACGCGGTCGTTGCGCACGAGCCGCAGGCGGCGCGGTCCGCCGATCCCTGGGCTCCGTCCACCGAGCCCGAGCAGGAGTTGTGGACCCCGCCGGTCGACACGGTCTACCGCCGGGTCCGGTCCCTCGAGCCCGGACTGCCCGAGCGTTGGCCATCGCAAGCCGATGCCCCCGGCCGGACGGCGGATCCGAATACCCAGTCGTCCGCCGCCGGCGGAACCAGCGAGCCGGCGGGCTCCGAAGAGCCGAGCTCCGCGGGCGCCGTGCCGGCGGCTGCCGGCCGGTCCGAGGCTGTCGACGAGGCTCAGCAGCCTGCTCCGACGAGCCGGAGTGTTGCGCATGCCGATTCCGCGCCCGAGTCCGAACGTGGTGAGACCAGGCGGTCGGGTTCCGACTGGACCGGGTCGTCGTGGATCACGGACGCGGCCCGGCCCTCAGTAGACCGGCCCTCGTCGACGTCGTCGCCGCGGCATCGGTCCAGCGGCACGGACGGGGTTGCGGAGGGGAGTGGGTCGACGTCCCCGGACGGCGGCACGGAGACTCGTCGGTTCCCGGGTTCGGATGCGCGGGCGGCGTCCGCAGGGCGGGACGACGGTGGCGAGCCGACGTCGGACGAGCTGGCGGAGGTCATGAGCCGGTGGTCGGCGGACGACTCCGCGCCGGGCAGGCGGGAGTTGACCGACGACGAGTGGCTGTCCCATCTCAAGGGCGAGGAACCGCGGCAGTCCACTGTGGACTTCCTCGGCGCCTCGACGGCATGGTCGGCGCCGGATCGACCGAACGCGGAGCCGGCGCCCGGCAGGGAGTCGCCAGCTCCACTCCCGCCGCCGGCAGCTGGTCCACAGTGGACGATGGGTCCGGCGAGCGGCGCACACCCGGTCGGGGCGCAGTACGTGCGGCGCGAGGCCGATACCACCGGCGACAACGGCAGACCGGAGCCGGCGTTGAGCGAGCCAGGGACCGGCGTGGACGACGGGACGCGAGTCCTGCGCCGGCCGACCTTCGCCGGGGAAGGGCCGACCGTGACCGGAAGCGGTCCATCGGGCCAGGCACGAGCGCAGAGTAGCTACGGTGACCGCCCCACCGGCATACTGCCGGCGGTTGGCGCGAGCGGTCCGAGGCTGGGGGAGCAGGCTGGCGTGACTGACCCGGACGACGTGACTCGCAAGTGGGCGGCGCCGACCGAGGGCGAGCCAGGGGAGAAGGCGGCTGAGCCCGGACCGGGTCAGTTCAGCCTGCCGCTGCCATCGTCGCCCACCACCGGCGGTACGCCGGCGGTCGACCGCGACCGTCCGGCCTACGGCACAGAGCGGCTCGCACCACCCGGCCCCGCCTACGGCGGGTCCGCCGGTGGACCGGACGCCCTCGGGTTCCACCCCGGCCGGCCGCACCCGGGTGGTCCCCCGCCGGGCGTCGCCAGCGACGCTCCCCATAGGCCGAGCGCAGCTGGAGATCCGGCGGGTTCGGGCCCGCACGGTCCGACCGGGTATAGCGGCCCGGGAACTCGGTCCGGTCCGGACGATCCTCGCCGTGGGCATGCTGAAGGTCCTGCTGGTGCAGGCGATCCACGGCGTGCCGCCGACTACGGTGGTCCCGGCGGCCGCGAGGCAAGCCGTCCGGTGCTTCCCGGCAGTCTTGGCGAGGTGGGCGATCCCTCGATCGCCGGACGGCATGACGCTGCCCGCGGTGCGGGCGCTGCGAGTAGTCCTGGCGCTGCGAGTAGTCCTGGCGCTGGGAGTAGTCCTGGCGGCGGTGGTGGCGGCGTCGTGGGCGATCCTCGCGTCGCCGGCCGGTATGACGCTGCCGGTGGTCCCGGCGCCGCGGCTGGTCCCGGCGCCGCCGGTGGTCCCGGTGGTGCCGGTGGTCCCGGCGCTGCGGGTGGTCCCGGCGCTGCGGGTGGTCCCGGCGCTGCGGGTGGTCCCGGCGTCGCCGGTGGTCCGGGTGGTGCCGGTGGTCCCGGCGCTGCGGGTGGTCCCGGTGGTGCTCGTGGTCCCGGCGGTGCCGGCGGTCAGGTTGCCGCTGGGCCGGGCGCTGCCGGCCGGCGTGACGCTGCCGGTCGTCCGGGTGTTGCCGGTGGTCCCGGCGGTGCCGCTGGTTCGGCTGCCGGTGGTTCCGGCGGTGCCGGTCGTCCCGGCGCTGCGGGTGGTTGGGCCGCCGCTGGAGGGTGGGGCGCTCCGGGTGGTGGTCCCGGCGCCGCGGGTGGCCCGGGCGGAAGGGGTGGTCCCGCCGAGTCCGTCGGGCAGCCGCCGACCGTGGATCAGTTGACCGCGCAGTCTCTCCTGCGCGAGCGGCGGCCGACTCCGCAGAGCGGCTGGCGTCGCGCCGTCTACAACCTCACCGCGCACACGGTGAACCCGGGCCAGTCGCCCGAGGACCGGCGCCGCGAGGAGCTCATCGCCCGCGCGACCGTACCGGTGCCCGGCTGCTACCGGATCGCGGTGATCTCGCTCAAGGGCGGCGTCGGCAAGACCACGACCACCGTCACGCTCGGCGCCACCCTCGCCAGCCTGCGTGGAGACCGGGTGATCGCCGTCGACGCGAACCCCGACCGCGGCACACTGTCCGGCAAGATCCCGTTGGAGACTGTCGCGACCGTCCGTAACCTGCTCAACGACGCGAACTCGATCCAGCACTACTTCGACGTCCGCCGCTACACGTCCCAGTCGGCCGATCGGCTCGAGGTGCTCGCCTCCGAGTCCGATCCAGCCGTGTCGACCGCCTTCAGCGAGCATGACTACCGCACGGTCGCCGCAATCCTCGAACGCTTCTACAACATCGTGCTCACCGACTGCGGCACCGGGCTGCTGCACTCGGCGATGCGCGGCGTGCTCGACCTCGCCGACCAGATGGTGCTCGTCAGCTCCGGCTCGGTCGACGGTGCCCGGAGTGCCAGCGCCACCCTCGACTGGCTGGAGGCGCACGGCCGCGGCGAGCTGGTCCGCAACTCCGTCGCAGTGATCAACTCGGTGCGGCCGAAGTCGGGCGGCGTCGATCTCGACCGGCTGGAGGAGCACTTCGCCGCCCGCTGCCGTGCGGTCGCGCGCATCCCGTACGACCCGCACCTGGAGGAGGGCGCCGAGGTCGACCTCGGCGAGCTGTCCGGCGCGTCGCGGGCGTCCCTGCTGGAGCTGGCCGCGTACGTGGCCGACGCGTTCCCGCGGCTTCCCCGCGGGCCGTACCGCCCGCGGAGCTAAGGGCAAGTCTCCCCCAACTCAGTGGCGGTGCAGCCGTCCGGCCGGCCCTAGACGTCCATCCCGTCGTAGGTCATCGTCGGCCGCACCTCGACCAGCCCGTACGACGACTCGGGGATGCGTGCGGCGATCTCCAGCGCCCGCTCCATGCTCGCGCAGTCGACGAGGAAGAACCCGGCCAGGTGCTCCTTGGCCTCCGCGTACGGGCCGTCCCCGGCCAGCGGCACCGGCCGCCGGGCGTGCGACGAATCGGCGAGCGCCTCGGTGACGACCAGTTCGCCCGTCGCGGCAAGCTCCTCGACGAGCGCCGCGTACACCTTGAGGCCGGCGGCCTTCTCCGCGTCGGAGAACCCGTCCCAGACCGCGCGCGACGCGGGGTTGCTGTAGATCATGACCAGGTACTTCACGGCTGTGCCTCCCGGGTGTCTGTCTCACCCGGACTGTCGAGGCCGGCTACCCGGTCCTCGACACGGTCCTAGGGGAGGTCCTCGTCCCGACGCGTCCGGCGGGACAGCTCGCGCAGGAACTCAGGGTCGTCGTCCGGACCGACGAAGCGTGGACGCAGCTGTGGAGCGGCGGTCTTGCGCCCGGCGACGTATCGCCAGACGAACACGCCGAGGATCACCGCAAGGAGTAGGACCAGCACAGGCACCCGATCAGAGTAACTGCGGTTCGCATGATCTGGCGCCTGGATGGGTATATAGGGCCTCCCTGTCGTAAGGATTCACAGGCTCAGGCCGGTGGCACCGGACCGTCGGAGCCGTCGTCGTCCCGGCGCAGCTGTTCCTCGCGGCGGCGCCGGTCTTCCTCCCACGAGCCGAGCAGCTTCTCGTGCTCCTGCGCCGCCCGCCGGTCGAGCCCGGCGAGGAACTCCGGGTCGTCGTCCGGCGCCGGTCGGCTGCTGACCCGACCGAAGAGCCCGTTGGCAGGGGCCGTGGTGCCGCGGTCGGGCCGTGCCGGCCAGGCGGTCCGACCCGACGAGCCGAGGGTGGGGCGGCGGGTGCCCGACTCGCGCGGCCGGCCGTACACGAGCCAGGCGACGGCGCCGACGACGAACGTGAGAAGGACGACCGTCACCCAGAGACCCTTGGGAAACGTGCGCACCTGGTTCCGGTCGGAGCTGACGGCGTCGAGGACGGCGTAGAGCCAGACGGCGAGGGCGGCCAGAAACAAGATCCCGCCGAAGCGAACGAACACGGCCCTCACCACCCCTCAACGGCAGGATACGGCGGTCGGTGATGTTACGTGGCCGCAGCCGCCGCGGGCTCGGCGGGCCCCGGGCACGTGATCACGCAGCGGCAGGGCCGAGCACGGTGACGTCGATGGAGCCACTCGCCTCGTGGACTGCAGCGTTCCGGGCTTCGTACGCCGGCCGCGAAGCCGGTGGGTCGGGCGAACAGGCCGAGTCAGCGTCGTCGACGCCGACGATGTCGCCCTGCATTGCGCCGTGCGCGGCTCACGGCGCTTTCCGGCACGGCCACCGCCGTGCTTGAGAGGATGCCGCGTCGTGACGGCGCGGATCAGCGATCCGGGGCCAGCCGCCATCGATTCCACTCGAAGGAGCCTGATGACCGCACCGATCTCCAGTGGCGAGGCGGCGGGCCATGTCGATCCTGCTGGGTCAGGTCAGGTGGTGCCGCGGCGGCCCGACCGGTCGTCGAGGGCGGAGCGTCCGCTGACGACCGGTCGAGTCGCTCTAGGCGTTCGCTCGCGGTCCGACGCTCTCGCTGGACAGCTGCTGGAGCAGCGCCCGAACCTCGGACTCGAGGAACCGTCGATGTCCGCCCGGCGTCCGGATGCTGTGGATCCGGCCGGCGGCAGCCCAGCGCGTGACCGTCTTAGGGTCGACACGGAACAGTGCAGCCACCTCACCCGGCGTGAGCAGTCGCTCCCGTGGGTCCATTCACTCCCCCTGGTACTTGACAGCCACGCGGTACAGGGTCAGGGCTCCGCGCGTGCTGACACACAGTGAACCACTTCCCGGCCCCGCTGTCCTCTGAACACTCCTATGTCGGAATGTGAAAACGCCTCTGGAGGCGGAGCGTGAACTATGTGCGACAGGTCGACGGGGTCGATCGACGGCTCATTGCGGCCCTGCGGACCAACGCCCGGGCGACCTACGCCGAACTCGCCCGACTGGTCGGCCTGTCCGCGCCGGCGGTCCACGAGCGGGTGGGCAAGTTGGAGTCCGCCGGCGTCATCACCGGCTACCACGCCGCCGTCGAACCGGCCGCGGTGGGCCTCGGCGTCAGCGCCCTCGTCGGCATCCTGCAGGGCGACAGCGGCGACTCCGACCAGATCTTCGCCGCCCTGCGGGAGATGCCGGAGATCGAAGACTGCTGGTTCGTGGCGGGAGAGGAGACTTTCGTGATCAAGGTCCGAGTTGCGGACATGCCGTCGTTGGAGCAGGTCATCGGGGCGTTGAACCGGATTCGGGGCGTTGCCCGGACGCGGACGACCGTCGTGCTGTCGACCCGGTTCGAGGGGCGGCCCGGTCGGTCGCCGGAGCCGGCCTAGAAGTTCCCGCAGAAATCCTGCCCGCCGTGTATCAGTCCGCCAGGGCTTCGGCTCAGTACGGGTGACCGGCCTGCGGTGCGTGGTTGCGGGGAGCCTCGCCAGGAGGGGGCGCTGGCCGGTTGCGGGAGTGGCGACGGGGGTCTGACGGTGGCGTTCGGGCGAACACCGCCACCGCCGAACCACCCCGAGCGCGGATGAGGCCGGACAGGTGTACGGGGGTGGCCTGCCCGGCCTCATCACGCACCGGAAATGTGTCCCAGGTCTCAGATCCACATCTCAGCGATATCTCAGCGGAGAAGTCCGGTTCTCAGCCGCCGCCGTAGCAGACGAACCCGCCTGCTGTCGCCAACGTGGCCGGGTCGTCACGGTCCGTCGCTGCTTGCGCCTCGGCCAGTGCCCGTGCGACTGGCAGACCGCGCCTGATCCGTTCGTGCAGGCCGAGCATCAGCGGCCGGGTCGCCTGGTCCGACACCGGAATCACGGTCGCCACGGCGGTACGAGCACCGAGGGCGAACAGCGCCGACGTCAGCCCCATCACCTCGTCCCCGGCCAGCACGGCTCCCGCTCCCGACTGGCAGGCCGGCAACAGCACCAGCTGCGGCGCCCGGGACAGCCGTTCGAGGTCGTACGCCGTGAGCGGGCCGTCGGACATGGTCAGCGCGGAGAACAGCGGATTGTCGCCACGCAGGACGCCATGCGCAGCAAGGTGCGCGATGCCAGCCCCGTCCAGCGCTGCCTGCACGCGCTCCACCGTGGCGGCGGAGCCTTCCAGGCGCACGGCGTCCGGGTACGTCGCGGCAAGGTCGGCGATCTCCGCCTTCGCTCCCTCCAAGCCCGGACCGCAGACCAGCACGACCCTACGGTTGGCGGCCCGGCGGCGCCGCCGGCCGGCCGCCGCCCGCAGCCAGACCGACGCCGACGGCGCCACCGTGACCGGACGGCCGACACAGGAAGGCAGGAGTGCCCACGGCACCGACCGCAGCGAGCCGGTCGGCACCACGACGATCGGCCGGTCGCCCAGCACGTCCCGGAGCGGGCCGAGCACCGCGGCCTCCAGCCGGCTCGTCCGCACCATCACCTGCTCCAGCGCCGGCTCCGGCGCGCCGTGCCCGAACGCGAGCCGGCGCAGGGCGAACAGCAGCGCGCCCAGCTCCCGGCGGGCGGCCTGCCGGCTGCCGAGGGCATGCAACCGCGGTTCGCCGTCCCGCACGGTCACCGCGGTCAGTACGTCGTCCTCGACGGTGCCGATCAGCTCGATCAGCACGGCGTCGCCGAGCCCGGCCGACAGCTGGTCGACGGTCGGCGGCTCGGCCGGCGGCGCGAACAGCGGTCCGGCGGCCTGCCGGGCCAGCCGGCGGACCCGCTCCTCCAGGGCGCTGCGCCGCGCGAGCAGCCGGTCGGCCGGTCTCGAGTTCAGCAGCGCGGTCTCGGCCTCGGCCGACACCTGGCGCAGCTCGGCCAGCGCCGCCGCCAGCTCCTCGTCGGCCGGTGGGCGCACCGGCCGCAGCCCGAGCGCGCCGGCTCGCCACCGCTCCGCCCAGTCCAACACCTTGCGTGGAGATCCGCTCCGTACGGCGATCTGAATGCCGAGAGTCGCGACATCGTGCGCGTGGCTGGCGACGTGCACCCGAAGCTCCGTCGCGCCGAGCGTCGCCCGCTGCTGTTCCATCACCCGGAACCCTGCTCGCAGCGCCCGTTCCGCCGCCGCCTCGCGACCGGTCGCCAGGCGGACCAGCGCCTCGGCGTACCAAGCCCGGATTCGCAGCTCGGTGCTGCCCCGGGTACGTGCCGCCGCCGCCTGGCGCAGCTCGCGGCGTACGGTGCGGACGTCGCCGAGCTCCAACGCGACCCGGGCGGCGACCAGCCGGGCGTCCAGCTCCTGGGCGCGCCAGCCCATCCCCGCCAGCCGGCCGGCCTCCCGCAGCGCGCGCCGGCGCAGCTGCGGGGTCAGCTCGCCGGCACGCTCGTCCGCCCGCAGCGACGTGTAGCGGGCGACCGTCGCCCACCCGGGCCGGCGTTGCCGGCCGAACAGCGTGGCCGCGGCGCGGGCGGCCTGCTGCGCGGCGGGTACGTCGTTGGCGGCCAGCTGCGCCTGGGACAGCAGCAGCTGCGCCTCGGCCAGCAGCGACCGCCAGCCGGCCGCGGTCAACAGGGCGATCGCCCGCTCCGCGGTCTCCCGCGCCTCGTCGAACGCGCCGACCGTCAGCAACAGCTCGCCGCGGGTCAGCAGCAGCTCGCGGGGACGCACGTCCTGGGCCCGGTAGGTGGCCTCGGCCGAGTCGAGGAAGCCGAGCGCGGCCGGCACGTCGCCGCGGCGCAGGTTGAGATAGCCGAGGTTGGTCTCGGCGTCGGCGGCCATCCCGGCCTGGCCCTCCGCCCGGGCCAGCGCGGCGACCCTCCGGAGGTCCGCCTCGGCCGCCACCAGCTCGCCGCGGTCGATGTAGAGGAGGCTGCGGTTGTTGTAGAGCCTCGCCTCCATCAGCCGGTCGGGCCCCCGGCGCAGCATCGGCAGCGCCCGGCGGTAGGCCAGCAGCGCCTCGTCGGTGCGGCCGCAGCGCCAGAGCACGAGGCCGCGCTGCATGAGCATGGGGGCGGCGGCTCGCCCGCGCAGCACCTCGGCGGCGCGGTCGAGCTGCCGCAGCGCGTCGGCGGTGCGGCCCCGCTCGGACAGCGCGTACGCCAGGGTGATCCGAGCCTCGGCCGCGGCCCGCGGTTCGCCGGCACGCTCGGCCTCCCGGACCGCCTCGCGCAGCGCCTGAGTGGCCTCCGCCAGCTGGCCGAGCTCCAGCGCGGCGCGGCCGTGCGCGCGCAGGGCCAGCGCCGCCGACCGACCGTCACCCGCGGCTCGTGCGGCGGCGGTCGCCTGCTGCGCCGTCCGCCGGGCCAGCCCCGCATCGGTCCCGACCAGTCGGGCGGCGCGCTCGGCCAGTTGCTCGGTCCGCTGGGTGCCGCGGTTCACCGGGCGGAAGGTCCGATGAGGTTGCCCGGACGGGGATGTATCACTGCCCCGTGGTGCGTGCTCTTGACGCCGAGAGCCGCACTAAGGGGGAAGCCGTGCCCGACCCGACTCGCGTTCGTGTCCGAGCCACCGACCCGGTCTCCGAAGCGGGCGTCGCCAGTCAGCTGCGCGTCCAGCACGACCTGGAGATCCTCTCGTCCGACTCGCCCGCGCGGCCGGACGTCGTCGTTCTGGTGGCCGACCGCGTCGATGAGCGTACGGCGGCAGGAATCAGGGCAACCCGTGACTCCGGCGGTCCGCGTGTCGTCCTCGTTGTCGGCTCGGTCGACGGTGTCGGGGTCCTAGCGGCGGTCGAGGCCGGGGTGGCGGCGATCGTGCGCCGCTGCGAGGCGACCCGCGACCGGCTCAGCACGGCAATCCGGGCCGCGGCGACCGGAGACGGCCACCTGCCGCCCGACCTGCTCGGTCGGCTGCTGCAGCAGGTCGGCGACGCGCAGCGGAAGGCGGCGGCGCCGACCGGGCTGACCTTCGGCGGGCTGACCCAGCGCGAGCTGACCGTCCTGCGCCTGATCGCGGAGGGCTACAGCACGAGCGAGATCGCCACCCGAATGGCCTACTCAGAGCGTACGATCAAGAACTCGATTCATGACCTTGTGTCCCGGTTCCACCTGCGCAATCGCACTCAGGCGGTTGCGTTCGCCGTACGGCAGGGCCTGATCTAGGCCTGATACACCCCGACAAGAAGTGAGGAGTTCGTATGAGCAGTCCGACGCCGGCCCCGACCTCTCCCGCCAGCGACCCGCAGCCCACGGGCGGGAAGCCGATGCCGGCCGACCCGCGGCCGGACGGCGGGAAGCCGATGCCTGCGGACGACCCGAAGGGGTAGCCGCGCGTCTCCCCATTGGCGGTGGATGCCGCCGGCGTCCAGGCGGGCTCCGGCAAGGCCAACGCGGCCGGTCGTCGTCTGGACGTCGTCCGGCGCCGCCAGGCAGTGGGGAGACACGCCCTCGAGGCAGCGAAGCCGCGGGCCGGATCCACGGGGATCCGGCCCGCTCCGCTGTGCGTCGCCGGGCTTCGCTGCGTTGTGAGTCAGGCGCGGACCCAGCTGGTGACGAGGTGGCGGCCGGCGACGGTGTGCAGGCGGAGGCGGAGGAAGCCGGCAGGGACGTCCTCGACGGTGAACAAGGAGTCCTCGATCGGGATGTCCTGACGGCCGGCCGAGGTCTCCACCTCCGCACCGACCAGCGCCGTACCCGTCACCTGCGCGACCAGGTCGCGCACCATCCCGCGCTCGGTCACCTGCAGCTCGACGGTCACCGGCCCGGTCTCGAACGAGATCAGCCGCACGTCGCCCTCGCCCCGCACCGCCAGCAGCCCGCTGCGGTCCTCAGCGCTGTCCCGGACCAGCTCGGCCAGTTCCTCGTCCAGGCGGCGCAGCCCGAACAGCGCCCGACCTTCGGTGACCACCTCGGCCGGCATCGGGTCGAGCTCGTCGAGCACGGTGCCGAGCCGGGCCAGCAGGGCCTCGTCGTTCTCCCGGGGTGCGCTCATCACGGGCCATCCCCCTCCACCACCACGGTGCCGTCGAGCAGCGCCCGCAGCTGGGTGAGGCAGCGCCGCCGGGTGGGCCCGATGCTGCCGATCGGCATGCCGAGCGCCTCGGAGATCTCGTCGTACGCCTGCGGGTGGGTGACGGCGACCCGCAGCAATTGGCGGCACTTCTCGCCCAGTCGCGAGAACGCCTCCCACAGTGCACGGTTGCGCTCGTCTTGCAGCAGCGCGGTGTCCACCGGCGGTGCGTCGTCCGGCCGGTCGAGAACGGTGTCCTCGACGACGGGTCGTTCCCGGCCGGACCGGCGCAGGACGCGCATCGCCTCCCGCCGTGCGGTGGTGACGAGCCAGCCGACCAGTCGCGTCGGGTCCTCAATCCGGTCAAGGTGTTCGAGCAGGCGCAGCCAGGTCGTCTGCACGACGTCATTGGCGTCCGCGGCGTCGAGCCGGAAGGACCGCGCCACCGACCACAGCAGCCGGCTGTGCTCGTCGACCAGTGCGTTCCAGGCATGCTGATCTCCCTGCGCCGCCCGGGCGAGCAGGGTCGCAGTCGCGCTGAACGTCTCGGTCATCGGTCCCTCGGCGGCTGTGGTTCGGGCCCAGTGTGCCCCAACGAGCGTCGCCGACGTACACCGCACGGAGACGACGCTAGGCGCCTGTCGGCGGGCGGCGACAGAGCGGACGGGGCAGACCGGTTGCCCGAAAGGGCAATCGGCGGCAAGCCTGATGCGCTGCGCGGGACGCAGCCGATCACGGTGTGATGTCACCTGCCGGCCAATGATGCCCGGATTGTCGCGATAGGGCACGATAGGCGGATGGTTGAGCCGCCGGCGACTCCACATCGGGAGCGCTGGTTGCACATCGTCCGTGACGGGGAGTCGGAGTCCGCACCGGCCGCCTCGGACGGCGATCCTCCCGAGGAACGGCGCAGGCCTGCACTCCCCTCGGTGTTCAGCCGGACTCCGCCCGGCGGATCGAACTACGGCGGTTGGGCGCCGCCTGATCCGACCACGCCCACGCCGCGCCGAACCCCGACGGCCCCACTCCCGGACAGCGGCCTCGCACACGGCGGACCCACGGCCGCCGGCTCCCGAATGCCACCACGGTCCACATCGGACACTCTGCGTCCCGCTGGCTACGGATCGTTAGCCGAACCTTCGCCCGGCCCGCGACCGACGTCGCACGCTGACGCCGGTCCGGCTGGACCGGGCCGGCCGAGGCGCGGTGGCGATGGTGCGTCCGGCGGCGCGCATGGAGCCGCGCCGCCGGTGCCGCGGCCGGGGAACCCGGGGAGTCCGCGCGACGGCGGTCCCGGGGTTCGAGCACAGCCGGTGCCGGCGGCGGTCGAACGCGAGAGCGTACGGCCGGCGGACCGGACTGCGGCGAGTGAGGGCTCCGAGCGCTGGGTGATCGTTCGGGCGGCGCCGGACCGCTGGACGCGGCGGGTCGGGTGGGCGTGGGCGGCCGTGGCCCTCGGAACGACGGTGGCGACGGTGGTCGACCGGGTGGTCGGCGGGTTGGACGGGCGGCCGGCGCTGTTCCTGCTCGTCGTCCTCGCGTTGCCGTTCTGGGACGGGCTGCCGGCGCGGGTCACCACCCGGCTTGCCGAGCTCGTGGCGGTGCTCGGCGCGGTCGCGGTGCTCTGGTTCGGGATCGCGACGCTGCGGCCGGAGGGGTGGTGGCGGACGGAGATCGCGTACGGGATCGCCTGCGGCATCGCCGGGACCGCGCATGCCGTGTTGAGCCGACGCCGTACCGTAGAGCCGTGAAGTCGGCCGCCGTCTACACCGCCGCCCGGGTGCTGATCTTCCTCGTGCTCGCGGGTCTGGGCTGGCTGGCGGGACTGCGCGGGTTCCTGCTCGTGTTCGTCGCGCTGCTCGTCAGCGTGCCGCTGTCGTACTACTTCCTGGCCCGGCAGCGGGACGCGTTCGCCGCGGACGTCGAGCGGCGGGTCAACCAGCGTCGCGCCAGGCGCGAGAACCTGCGCTCCCAACTGCGCGGCGACGACGACCAGGCCACCGGCCAGGGCTGAGCGCGCCGGATCGAGCCGCGGCCGGGGTTGTGCGGGGTGCGGGCCGGCGGCAGGGTTGGGTCGCCCGACCAGGGGTTTCGGTCGGGCGCATCGGGTAGTTATCCGGGCAGTCGATGCACCTCGGGGAGGACAGCCATGACCAACCCAGCCTCATCGGGCGGGGACGAGCGGCCGCCGCCCGCGCGCGAGACGACGGAGCGGTTCGAGCCGACTCCGGCGTTCGATGCGCTCGCGGCGGAGGTGCCGCTGGCCGAGCCGATCGGCGGCGGCGCGTCGACCCTCGCCCCGGAGGCGGACTACCCGCTCGCCCCGGCCCCGACCGACGCCGGCCCGCTCGCTCAGGTCAAGACGTTCGCCGCCGAGAAGCCAGCGGCGTTCCTCGGCGTCGCCCTGGCCGTCGGCTGGCTGCTGGGCAAGATCACATCGCGCGGGAAGCGCCGCTCCGCGAGCGTTGAGGACTGAGACGGGGTGGAGGACGTGACAACGCAGCCGGGAGACTCGGCAGCGAAGATGAAGGCGGCGACGTCGTCGCCGGGTGAGCTCGCCGCCGAGGTCGCGAAGGACATGTCCACGCTGGTGCGGCAGGAGGTCGCGCTGGCCAGGACCGAGCTGCAGCAGGAGGCGAAGACCGCCGGCACCGCGTTCGGAGCCCTCGGCGGCGCCGGGTTCGCCGGCTACTTCGTGCTGGTCTTCCTGTCGCTCGCGATGATGTGGGCGCTCGGGTCGAAGATGGCGCTCGGCTGGGCCGCGCTGATCGTCGCGGGGGTCTGGGCTGTGGTCGCCGCCGTGCTGGCACTGCTCGGCCGCCGCAAGCTCAAGGCGTTCAACCCGAAGCCGGAGCGCACGATCGAGACGGTGAAGGAGGACGTCCAGTGGGCGAAGACCCGGAACAGCTAGAGCGCGAGATCGAAGCCACCCGGGCCAAGCTCGGCCAGGACATCGACGCCCTCGAGGAGAAGATCAACCCGAAGAAGGTGGCCAACCGCTCGGTCGCGTCGGCCAAGGAGAAGGTCGCCGAGGTCAGGGACAAGGTCGCCGGCAAGGCCACTGAGGCCAAGCAGAAGATGCAGAACGGCGGATCCGCCGGGACCGGCGACCAGAAGGGCCTCGCCGACACGGTGAAGGAGAAGGCCGGACCGCTGGTCGGCACCGCCCGGGAGAAGGCGCAGCCGCTGATGGACAAGGCGGCGCCGGTCGCGCAGCAGGTCAAGGAGAAGGCCGCGGTCCGGGCCGGGCTCGACCCGCAGACCGCGGACACCAAGCAGGTCGCGACCACGCTCGCCGGCGACAGCTGGGTGATGCTGCAGGACCAGACCAGGCGCAACCCGGCTCTGGTCGGCGGGATCGCCTTCGTGCTCGGCTTCCTGCTCGGCCGCTGACAGCTCGCCGAACGCCCGGGTCTGCGGTGGCCCCGGGCGTTCGGCTCAGCTCGGCCGGTGTGCGCGGGCGCCCGTCCGTCGGGCAGGTCCGGGCCTTCCGGAGCAACGGGGTGCGGGTCCGGTTCGTCTCCGCAGTCGGGGGACACTGGGGCAGGCAACCGGCGGGAGGTCAGGTGGGAACCGGCATCGACGGCAGTCCGCGGCTCGGCGCGGTCACGCCGCTGGAGCCGGGCGATCCCCGCACGATCGGCCGGTACGGGCTGACCGGTCGGCTCGGCACCGGCGGGATGGGCACGGTCTACCTGGGCCGGGCGCTCGGCGGCGGGCCTCCGGTCGCGGTGAAGGTCGTGCACGCCGAGCTCGCCGGCGACCCGGAGTTCCGGGCCCGGTTCGCGGACGAGGTGGCGGCGGCGCGGCGGGTCGCGCCGTTCTGCACCGCGCGGGTGGTCGATGCGGATCCGGCCGCGCGTGCGCCCTACCTGGTGACCGAGTTCGTCGACGGTGTGCCGCTGAACGTCGCAGTGTCCGACGGTGGACCGCTGGACGAGTCCACCCTGCACGGGGTGGCTCTCGGCGTCGCGGCGGCTCTGTCGGCCGTGCACGCGGCCGGCGTTGTGCACCGTGACCTGAAGCCGGCCAACGTGCTGCTCTCGCTGTCGGGGCCGCGAGTGATCGACTTCGGCATCGCCCGCGCGCTCGACGTGGCCAGGCGGCACACCCAGGCCGGGATGCTGGTCGGCACGCCGGGGTGGATGGCGCCGGAGCAGTTCCGTGACGGGACGGTCGGGCCGGCGGCCGACGTGTTCAGCTGGGGCAGCCTCGTGGCGTACGCGGCGACCGGGCATAACCCGTGGTCGCATGCGCAGTCCGGCCCGTCGCTGTCGCCGACCGAGCAGGCGCACCGGATCCTGTACGGCAGGCCGGAGCTGGGCACGCTGACCGGACCGCTGCGCCGGCTGGTGGAGTCCGCGCTGGCCAAGGACCCGGCCCGGCGGCCGACCACGCGCCAGCTGGTCGACGCGCTGCTCGGCGGTCCGGGCGGTGCGGATCCCACCCGGGCCGCGGCGACCGCGCTCCAGCAGACCTGGGCGGCGCCGACCCGGCCGAGCGGGGACCGGCGCGGCCAGGGTGCAGCGCGGCCACCGACGGCCCGGCCGTGGGCCACGGCCGGCCCCCCGTGGGCGACGGCCGGCGCACGTCCGTCGGCCACGGAACGACCGCCGGCGGCCGGGCCGACGCGGGCGTTGCCGGTGCAGCGGCCGCCGGCGACGCGGGTCATGCCCCCGTCCCCGACCCCGCCCAAGACCGAGCCGCCAACCCCCGCGCCGACCGCGAAGCCCGCGGAGGAGCGCCCGCGCAAGCGCCGCCGTCGCTGGTGGACCCGCAAGCGGGTCCTCGTCCCGCTCGGCCTGCTCGTCGCGGTCGTCCTGCTGGCCAACCGCGACGACACCACCCGGCCGCCGGCGCCCGGCTCCCAGCTCGGCCTGCCGGTCCGGGACGGCAACATCCAGTTCGTCGTCTCCAGCGTCCGCTGCGGCGTGCCTGAGGTCGGCAGCGGGCTGGTGAAGCGCACCGCCAGCGGGCAGTTCTGCCTGGCCGACGTGCGCGCGACCAACGTCAAGCGGGACGCCCGGACGCTCTACGAGCCGTTCCAGAAGCTGGTCGACTCGGCCGGTCGCAAGCACAGCGCCGACATCACGATGCGGGTGGTGTTCCGGGACCAGACGATCTGGGACAAGATCCAGCCCGGCGAGCAGGTTCGCGGCACGATGGTCTTCGACATCCCGAAGAACGTCAGCGCCACCGCGCTCGAACTCCACGACGGCATCGCGTCGGGCGGAGTGACGGTACGAGTCAGGTAGGCGCCGCGCCGCCCGGACGCAGCGCCTGAACTACGCTCGTGACGATGGGTGTGCAGCTGTCCGAGCTGGTGGGTGGCGCCGAGGTGGTGCCGCTGTCCGGCGGGTACTCGGGGGAGACGTTCCTGGTCACCGGCGCCGGTGAGCAGGCCGTCCTCCGGCTGTACGCGCGCCGTCCCGAGCGGGCCGCGGTCGACCGGGCGCTGCTCGACCGGCTGCGCGGGCTGCTGCCGGTGCCGCGGGTGCTGGAGGCGGTGACCGTGCCGGCCGGCGCCGACCGGCCGCCGTTCCTGCTGCTGGAGGCGCTGCCGGGGGACCGGCTCGACCTCGTGCTGCCGGCCGCCGACGAGCCGCTGCGGCGCCGGCTGGGCGAGGCGGTGGCCGGCGTGCTCACCCTGCTCGCGACCGAGCGGATGCCGCGGCCGGGCATGTTCGTGGACGCGAGCCTCGACCCGGCGCCGTTCCCGCCGGACGGTGGCGACCAGCGCGCGTTCCTGGAGGCGAGGCTCGGCTCCGGCTGGTACGCCGGGCTGGGCGCGGCCGAGCGGGACGGGCTGCGCGCGGTCGCCCGCCGGGCCAGCGCGGTGACCGCGACGCCGACCCGCATCGCGCTCGTGCACGCGGACTTCAATCCGAAGAACCTGCTCGTCGACCCGGCCACCGGCGGTGTCACCGGCGTGCTCGACTGGGAGTTCGCGTACGCCGGTGCGCCGCTGGGCGACCTCGGCAACCTGCTGCGGTTCGAGACGGACCCGGTGTTCGCCGCGGCCGCCGCCGGCACGTACACGGAGCGCGCGCCGGACGTGCCGCCGGACTGGCTGGAGGTCGCCCGCGCGCTGGACCTCTACGCGCTGCTGGACCTGGCCGGCCGGGACGCCGTCAACCCGGTGGTCGCCGGCGCCCGGGACCTGCTGCTCGCGACTGCCCGCACCCGCACGCTCGCGGCGGGCCGGCCGGACCCGATCGCGCCCTGATCAGCCGAGCGCGCAGGCGGACTTGACGTCGACCGGGCTGCCGTAGCCCGCGGCCGGCGCGGCCCCTGCTCCGCCGGCGGAGGCGGACGGCTTCGGGGCCGCGGACGTCGGCGGCGGCGCGGCCGGGGTGGCCGCCGCGCCCGCCGCGGCCGGCTTGGGCGGCTCCAGCGCCTCCTTCACCAGCCGGCGGATCTTCTCGTAGTCGGGGTTGCCGGTGTGGATGACCGGCGGCACGAACGCCACGCTGCGGATCGACGAGCCGCTGTGCATCTTGTCGCCGAGGGTGATCAGGTCGGGCAGCACCGAGCGCGGGATGTCGGTCTCGGCCAGCCTCTTGGTCGCGGAGGACAGCTCCTGGAAGTGCTTGAGCACGTTGACCGGCGTCGCCTGCTGCACCATGGCCCCGATCAGGCAGCGCTGCCGGAGCATCCGGTCGTAGTCGGTGCCGTCCCGGCGGGACCGCGCGTACCACTGGGCCAGGCTGCCGTTCAGGTGCTGCACGCCCGGCTGGATGTAGCCGACCGGGGGCACCCGGGTGCCGTCCGCGAGCAGGCCGCCGATCGGCAGCCGTTGCGTGACGTCGACCGTCACGCCGCCGATCGCGTCGACGAACTCGTTGAAGCCCTCGAGGTTGACCATCGCGTAGTAGTCGATCGGGATCCCGAGGATGTAGGACACCACCGACTTGATTCCGGCCGCCCCGCGGTCGCGCGCGCCGTCCAGCAGGTGCGGCTGGTTGGTGACGAACTGGTAGACCCCGTTGAGCAGGTCCGGGAACCCGTGCGGCCACTGGTCGCGCAGCGGGCCGGGCGGCATCGGCACTTCTTGCAGGTTGCGCGGCAGGCTGAACAGGATCACGTCGCCGGTGTGCGTGTCGATGCTGGCCGCGACCATGCTGTCGGTCCGCGTGCCGGTGCGGTCAGGTCCGGCGTCGCTGGCCAGCAGCAGGATCGTCACCCGGCTGCGACCGGCGAACGGCTGGTCGCTGCCGCCGCCGTCCTTGCCGGCGGCCAGGCCCGAGTTCGGGTCCTCGTCCGGGAAGAGGTTGGTGACCAGGTCGCGCTGGAGGTACGCGTACCGGGCGACGGCGACCGGCGGCGCCGCGACGAGCAGGCTGAGCACGGTCAGCGCGAGGATCACGCCGACCTGCGCGACGCCGGTCTGCCGGACCGGGCCGAGCACCCGGTAGGACCCGGTGACGAGCACCACCCAGGCGAGCGCGACCGCCAACGCGACCACGATGACGATGGTCAGCCAGCCCGGTCGTACGGCCATCCGCAGCAGCTCGGTGCGCGACGTGGTCAGCGCGAGCACGACGATGCCGATCAGCAGGGCGAGCGCGAGGGAGAAGATCACCACGGCCGACCGGCGGCGACCGGCGACCCAGTGCGCGAGCCCGGGGACGACGGCCGACGCCCAGGTGAGGGCCATCGAGCGGACCGGGGGACGACCGGCCGACCTGCTCGATGGATGCGCGTGCATCTGTGCGACTCCCACCTTCCCCAGGGCCGGCGGCCCACCCAAACCTACCCGGCCGTGCTGTGCGTTAGGCATCGGTCAGGATGAATCCGTGACCAGAGCCTTCCTGGACAAGCGACCGCGCGACGTCGCCGAGATGTTCGACGGCGTCGCCCGGCGGTACGACCTCACCAACACGGTGCTGTCCGGAGGCATGGATCGCGGCTGGCGCAGGGCAACCGTGGCCGCGCTCGCACTCGGACCGCGGGACACGGTGCTCGACCTCGCGGCCGGCACCGCGGTCTCCACGGTACAGCTCGGATCTTGTGCTGCCACCGCCATCGCGTGCGACTTCTCCCTAGGGATGCTCAAGGCCGGCAAAGCTCGCGGAAGGCACGTACCGATGGTGGCCGGGGACGCGCTCGCGCTTCCGTTCGCGGACGAGTCGTTCGACGCGGCGACGATCGCGTTCGGGCTGCGCAACGTTGCCGACGTGGACGCGGCGCTGCGCGAGCTGGGGCGGGTCACCCGCCCGGGCGGCCGGTTGGTGGTCTGCGAGTTCAGCCGGCCGACGTGGGCACCGTGGCGGACCGTCTACACCGAGTACCTGATGCGGGCGCTGCCGGCCGTGGCCCGCCGGGTGTCCAGCAACCCGGACGCGTACGGCTACCTCGCCGAGTCGATCCGGGCCTGGCCGGACCAGCTCACGCTGGCCCGGCGGATCGAGGCCGCCGGCTGGCGGCGGGTTCAGTGGCGCGACCTGACCGGCGGCATCGTCGCGCTGCACCGGGCGGTGCGGCCGGGTTAGGAGACGGTGACGACCGGGGCGTCGCCGTCCTCCATGTCCTCCATGTCCTCGGCGAGGCGCATCGCCTCCTCGATCAGCGTCTCCACGATCTGCGCCTCCGGCACGGTCTTGATGACCTTGCCCTTGACGAAGATCTGTCCCTTGCCGTTGCCGGAGGCGACGCCGAGGTCGGCCTCGCGCGCCTCGCCCGGGCCGTTCACCACGCAGCCCATGACCGCGACCCGCAGCGGGACGGTCATCCCGTCCAGCCCGGCGGTCACCTTGTCGGCCAGCGTGTACACGTCGACCTGGGCCCGCCCGCAGGACGGGCAGGAGACGATCTCCAGCTTGCGCGGCCGCAGGTTCAGCGACTGCAGGATCTGGATGCCGACCTTGACCTCCTCGACCGGCGGCGCCGACAGCGAGACTCTGATCGTGTCACCGATGCCCTTGGACAGCAGCGCGCCGAACGCGGTGGCCGACTTGATCGTGCCCTGGAACGCCGGCCCGGCTTCGGTCACGCCGAGGTGCAGCGGGTAGTCGCAGGACTCGGCCAGCAGCTCGTACGCGCGGACCATGACGACCGGGTCGTTGTGCTTGACCGAGATCTTGAAGTCGCGGAAGCCGTGCTCCTCGAACAGCGAGGCTTCCCACAGCGCCGACTCCACCAGCGCCTCCGGCGTCGCCTTGCCGTGCTTGGCCAGCAGCCGCTTGTCCAGCGAGCCGGCGTTGACCCCGATCCGCAGCGAGACGCCGGCGTCGGCCGCGGCCCGGGCGATCTCGCCGACCCGGTCATCGAACGCCTTGATGTTGCCCGGGTTGACCCGCACCGCCGCGCAGCCGGCGTCGATGGCCGCGAAGACGTACTTGGGCTGGAAGTGGATGTCGGCGATGACCGGGATCTGGGACTTGCGGGCGATCGCGGGCAGCGCGTCGGCGTCGTCCTGGGACGGCACCGCGACCCGCACGATGTCGCAGCCCGCGGCGGTGAGCTCGGCGATCTGCTGCAGCGTCGAGTTGACGTCCGCGGTGAGCGTGGTCGTCATCGACTGGACGGAGATCGGCGCGTCGCCACCCACCATGACCGACCCGACCTTGATCTGCCGGGACCTGCGCCGCGGCGCCAACACCGGAGGGGGAAGGGCGGGCATGCCCAGCGCGATGCCGGTCATTCTCATGCGCTCCGTTCGACCATCGCAGGTTCCGCCGCCGGGTCCGGGGCGGAGGTCTTCCTCTTCAGTCCGATCAGTGCCCGCTCGGCGATCGCCGCGGGGTTGAGGCCGGCCGCGGCGCGGACGTCGGCCGGCTTGCCGTGGTCGAGGAACTGCTTGGGCAGCCCGATGGTGCGCAGCGGCACGTCGACGTCGGCGTCCTCGAGCGCGCGGGCCACGCCGCTGCCGGCGCCGCCCGCCCGGCTGGAGTCCTCGACGGTGATGACCAGCTTGTGCCGGGCGGCCAGCGGCGGCAGCGCCGGGTCGACCGGGCTGACCCAGCGCGGGTCGACGACCGTGACGCCGACCTCCTGGTCGGCCAGCAGCGCGGCCGCGCCCAGGCAGATCTGGGCGGTCGCGCCGAACGAGACGATCAGCACGTCCTCCGGCCCGGCGCGGTGCAGCACGTCCATGCCGCCGGCCCGGCTGATGGCGGGGATGTCGGCGGGCACGTTGCCCTTGGGGAAGCGGACCGCGGTCGGACCGTCCTCGATCGCGACCGCCTCGCCGAACAGCTCCCGCAGCCGCTGCCCGTCCCGGGGCGCCGCCAGCCGGAGCCCGGGCACCAGCGACATGATCGTCAGGTCCCACATGCCGTTGTGGGACGCGCCGTCGTCGCCGGTCACGCCGGCCCGGTCGAGCACGAACGTGACCGCCTGCCGGTGCAGCGCCACGTCCATCACGGTCTGGTCGAAGGCGCGGTTGGCGAACGTCGCGTAGATCGCCACCACCGGGTGCAGCCCGCCGAAGGACAGCCCGGCGGCCGAGGTGACCGCGTGCTGCTCGGCGATGCCCACGTCGAAGACCCGGCGCGGGTAGGCCGCGGCGAACGGCGCCAGCCCGGTCGGCTCCAGCATCGACGCGGTGATCGCGACGATGTCGTCCCGCCGGGCCGCGACCGCGCACAGCTCCTCGCTGAAGATCGAGGTCCAGGACCGGCCGCGGGCAGGGCCGCCCGGGCGGACCTGGTGCAGCTTGTCCAGCTCGTGGTTCTCGGCGGCGGCGTAGCCGCGGCCCTTCTCGGTCATGCAGTGCACGATCACCGGGCCGCCGAAGTTGCGGGCTGCGGTCAGCGCCTGCTCGACCGCCTCGACGTCGTGGCCGTCGACCGGACCGACGTACTTCAGCCCGAGGTCCTCGAACATGCCCTGCGGCGCGATGAAGTCCTTCAGCCCCTTCTTCGCCCCGTGCACCGCGCCGTAGACGGTGTCGCCGACCACCGGGGTGGACTTGAGCGCCTGCTTGCCCCACTCCAGGAACCGCTCGTAGCCCTTGCTGGTGCGCAGCGTCGCCAGGTGGTCGGCCAGACCGCCGGTGGTGGGCGCGTACGAGCGGGTGTTGTCGTTGACGACGATGACCAGCGGGCGGTCCTTGGCCACCGAGATGTTGTTCAGCGCCTCCCAGCACATGCCGCCGGTCAGCGCGCCGTCACCGACCACCGCGACCACGGCGCGGTCGGCGCCGGTCAGCTGGTAGGCCTTGGCGATGCCGTCGGCCCAGCTCAGCGCCGCGGACGCGTGCGAGCTCTCGAGCACGTCGTGCTCGGACTCGGACCGGGACGGGTAGCCGGACAGCCCGCCGGCCTGCCGGAGCTGGGCGAACCCGGCGGCGCGGCCGGTGACGATCTTGTGCACGTACGCCTGGTGGCCGGTGTCCCAGACGATCCGGTCCCGCGGGGAGTCGAAGACCCGGTGCAGCGCGAGCGTCAGCTCGACCACACCGAGGTTGGGCCCGAGGTGCCCGCCGGTCCTGGTCACCTCGGTGACCAGGAAGTCCCGGATCTCGCGGGCCAGCCCGTCGAGCTCCGTGCGGGACAGCCGGCGCAGGTCCGTGGGTTCCCGGATCGACTCCAGCAGGCTCATTCGCTCCTCCTCGGCCGGTCGAACCCGGCACCCTCCGGTCAGCCGCCGGCTCCAACCGCGGGCTCGCCCCTGAGCCGGTCGGCGCCTCGGCCGTCGCGATCAGAACCACCGTACGCCGCACCCGATCAACCGCCTGGCGTATGGGGCGCCGGGCGGGCGGAGCGGCTGTGGTGTCCGCCACGGCCCTGCAGTCTGCCAGGCTTCGGATCTTGCCGCAGGTTGCCGGCCGCCTGCGCGCGCGGGCCCCGCCGGCCGGTCCTACACTGGCGCCATTGAGTTCGTGAACGCGTTCACAAGTCCGTGGTTGGGATTGCCCATGGTTGCCGAACAGGCCGCTGACGTCGTCGTCGTCGGCGCCGGCCCAGCCGGTTCCACGGCGGCGTACCACCTTGCCCAGGCCGGGCTCGACGTGCTCATGCTGGAGAAGACGAGCTTCCCCAGGGAGAAGGTGTGCGGCGACGGGCTCACCCCGCGCGCCGTGCACAGCCTGATCGCGATGGGCGTGCCCACTGACGAGAAGGACGGCTGGATCCGCAACAAGGGTCTGCGGGTGATCGGTGGCGGGCTCCGGTTGGAGCTGCCCTGGCCGGAGCTCGCGTCCTGGCCGGACTACGGGCTGGTCCGGCCGCGGCTCGACTTCGACGAGACGCTGGTCCGGCATGCCGAGAAGGCCGGCGCCCGGTTGCGCGAGCAGGTCACGGTCACCGGCCCGGTGCTCGACCGGACCGGCCGGGTGGTCGGGGTGGAGGCCCGCACCGCCGACGGGCCGGCCACGTTCTCGGCGCCGCTGGTGCTCGCCGCGGACGGGGTGTCCGGCCGGCTGGCGCTCTCGCTCGGAATCGCCAAGCGGGACGACCGGCCGATGGGCGTCGCGGTTAGGCGCTACTACACCAGCCCGCGCACCGACGACGACCACCTCGAGTCGTGGCTGGAGCTGTGGCACACCCGCCCGGACGGCAGCCGGGTCCTCATGCCCGGGTACGGCTGGATCTTCGGCGTCGGCGACGGCACCTCCAACGTCGGGCTCGGGATCCTCAACTCCTCCTCGGCGTACGGGTCGACGGACTACCGCAGCCTGCTCGCGTCCTGGCTCGGCGGCCTGCCGGAGGAGTGGGGGTACGTCGAGGCGAACGCGACCGGCCCGGTCCGCGGCGGCGGCCTGCCGATGGGCTTCAACCGCACCCCGCACTACTCCCGGGGGCTGCTGCTGGCCGGTGACTCGGCCGGCGCGGTCAACCCGTTCAACGGCGAGGGCATCGCGTACGCGATGGAGACCGGGCGGTTGGCCGCCGAGCACGTCGCGCAAGCGCTGGCCCGACCGGCCGGAGCCGCAAGGGAACGGGCGTTGGCCGCGTACCCGGACGCGTTGCGGGCCACCTACGGCGGCTACTACCGGCTCGGCGGCGTGTTCGTGAAGCTCATCGGAAACCCGCACGTCATGCGGATAGCGACCCAGTACGGGCTGCCCCGGCCGCTGCTGATGAAGTTCGTCCTCAAGCTCATGGCCAACCTCACCGACCCCCGCGGCGGGGACGCCTCCGACCGCATCATCACCGCGCTGACCAGGCTCGCCCCCGCTGTCTGAACCGACTCACCTACTCCGTACGCTGCAACCGCCCGTCAAAGGAGGGAGGCACCCGGATGCTCTCGCCCTACGTACCGATCGTGACGCTGTTCGTCCTGGCGGCGGCGTTCGCGCTGTTCTCGGTGACCGCCGCCCCGTACGTCGGGCCCCGCCGCTACAACCGCGCCAAGGTCGACTTCTACGAGAGCGGCATCGAGCCGAGCCCGCAGCCGGTCGGCGGCAGCCGATTCCCGGTGAAGTTCTACCTCACGGCGATGCTGTTCATCATCTTCGACATCGAGACGATCTTCCTCTACCCGTGGGCCGTGGCGAGCAAGAACCTCGGCACCCTCGGGCTGGTCGAGGTCGTGCTGTTCATCGTCACGGTCTTCATCGCGTACTTCTACGTGTGGCGCCGCGGCGGGCTGGACTGGAACTAGAGGTAAGCGGCATGGGACTGGAAGAGAAGATCCCCAGCGGGATCCTGCTGACCAGCGTTGAGAAGATCGTCAACTGGAGCCGGAAGTCCTCGCTCTGGCCGGCGACGTTCGGGTTGGCCTGCTGCGCGATCGAGATGATGTCGGCCGGCGGGCCGAAGCACGACCTGGCCCGGTTCGGCATGGAGGTGTTCCGCGCCTCGCCGCGCCAGGCCGACCTGATGATCGTCGCCGGCCGGGTGAGCCAGAAGATGGCCCCGGTGCTGCGCCAGGTCTACGACCAGATGGCCGAGCCGAAGTGGGTGCTGGCGATGGGCGTCTGCGCGTCCTCCGGCGGCATGTTCAACAACTACGCGATCTTGCAGGGCGTCGACCACGTCGTGCCGGTGGACATGTACCTGCCCGGCTGCCCGCCGCGGCCGGAGATGCTCATCGACTCGATCCTCAAGCTGCACGACAAGATCCAGCACGAGCCGCTCGGCCCGCGCCGCGCGAAGGCGTTGGCCGGCCAGCGGACCGAGCTGGTGGCGTCCTCGGTGAAGTACGGGAAGTGAGATGACACTCGACACAGGGTCCGGAGTCGGCCGATGACGGAGCCAGGTTCCGGCCCGGACAGCAGCGGCTCGCTGCCCGACCAGCGTCGCCCGCTGCCCGGCGAGGCCGCGCCCGGCGTGGTCGAGCGCGGCTCGTTCGGCGTGCAGGGGTCCGGCGACACCTCCGGGTTCGGCGGGCTGGTCCGCCGGCCGTGGGCCGCGCCGCCGGCTGAGCGGCCGTACGGGGAGGGCTTCGACGAGGTCGCCGACGCGCTCATGGCGGCCTTCCCGGCCTTCGACGACGCGGTCAGCAGGGTCGTCATCGACCGCGGCGAGATGACGCTGCACGTGCTCCCCGAGCATCTGGTCGAGCTGTGCCGCACGCTGCGGGACGACCCGGCGCTGCGGTTCGAGCTGTGCGTGTCGGTCTCCGGCGTGGACTACCTCGGCACGCCGGACCGGCTGCACTCGGTGGTGCAGCTGACCTCGATGACCTTCCGCCGGCGGATCCGGCTGGAGACCTCGGTGCCGGTGGAGGACCCGCACATCCCGTCGATCACCAGCGTCTACCCGACCGCCGACTGGCAGGAGCGGGAGACCTGGGACATGTTCGGGATCGTCTACGACGGGCACCCCGCGCTGACCCGGATCCTCATGCCGGACGACTGGGACGGCCACCCCCAGCGCAAGGACTACCCGCTCGGCGGCGTACCGGTGGAATACAAGGGCGCCACCATCCCGCCACCGGACGAGCGGAGGAACTACTCGTGAGCAGGAGCGCGGGAACATGCCGCTGACGGAGGAGACCAGGGCCGCCGCGCGGGAGATCATGGCCCGCTACCCGCGGCCGCGGTCGGCGCTGCTGCCGATCCTGCACCTCGTGCAGTCCGAGGAGGGCTACGTCACCCCCGAGGGCGTCCGGTTCTGCGCCGAGGAGCTCGGGCTGACCAAGGCCGAGGTCGGCGCGGTCGCGACCTTCTACACGATGTTCAAGCGCCGGCCGACCGGCGACTACCTCGTGTCCGTCTGCACCAACACGCTCTGCGACGTGCTCGGCGGGCAGGAGATCTACGACACGCTCTCGGAGCAGCTCGGCGTCGGCCACGACCAGACCACGGCCGACGGGCTGATCACGCTCGAGCACGCCGAGTGCCTGGCCGCCTGCGACTACGCGCCGGTCGTGACCGTCAACTACGAGTTCTACGACCAGCAGACGCCCGAGTCGGCCACCGAGCTGGTCGGCGAGCTGCGCGCGGGCCGGCGGCCGCTGCCGACCCGGGGCGCGCCGCTGTGCTCCTTCAAGGAGATCAGCCGGCAGCTGGCCGGGTTCGTCGACGAGCGGCCGGGCGCGGTCGACGGCGTGTCCGCCGGCGAGCCGACGCTGATCGGCACCCGGCTGGCGGTGCAGCGCGGTGAGACGGCGCCCGCGTACGACGCGCCGACCCCGCTGGACAAGCCGGCCGAGCCGGCAGAACCCGCCGGCACGGCGGCGTCCGCACCGGCGGCCGGCGAGGCGAAGGCGGAGGCGCCGGTGGGGGCTTCCGCCGGCACCGGGGCCAGCACCGCGGCCGAGCAGTCCGCCGCCGCCGGCACCTCCCAGTACGGCGGGCCACCGGACGAACCGTCCAGCGGCGCCGGCGAGGGCCTGCCGACCGCGGCCTCCGACCCCGCGGCCGACCAAAGCCCCGACAAGGAGCCCGAGCAGGCCCAGGCCTCCTCGGCCTCCGTGGATGCGCCGACCGGCGGCGACGCGCGGGTCGGCACCGACACCGGACCTGCCACGTCCGCCGGCGGCGACGACTCCGCCGGCGACGACAGGCCGACGCCCACCAACCGCGGGCGCAAGATCAGGCGCAAGGAGAGCTGAACCGTGCCGTTGACCCCGGTGCTGACCAAGCGGTGGCTGTCGCCCCGCTCCTGGACGCTGGAGACGTACGAGCAGCTCGAGGGCTACCAAGGGCTGCGCAAGGCGCTGACCACGATGACCCCGGACGAGGTCATCAGCGTGGTCAAGGACTCCAGCCTGCGCGGCCGCGGCGGCGCCGGCTTCCCGACCGGGATGAAGTGGCAGTTCATCCCGCAGAACGACGGCAAGCCGCACTACGTCGTGGTCAACGCCGACGAGGGTGAGCCCGGCACCTGCCGGGACGCCCCGCTGATGATGGCCGATCCGCACTCGCTGATCGAGGGCATCGTGATCGCGTCGTACGCGGTGCGGTGCAACGTCGCGTTCATCTACCTGCGCGGCGAGCTGGTGCACGCGCTGCGCCGGCTGCAGTACGCGATCCGGGAGGCGTACGAGGCCGGCTACCTCGGCACCGACATCATGGGCACCGGCTTCAACCTGGAGCTGGTGGTGCACTCCGGCGCCGGCGCCTACATCTGCGGTGAGGAGACGGCGCTGCTCGACTCGCTGGAGGGCTACCGCGGCCAGCCCCGGCTGAAGCCGCCGTTCCCGGCGACCGCGGGCCTGTACGCCTCGCCGACCGTGGTGAACAACGTCGGCACGCTGGCCAGCGTCCCGGCGATCATCATGGGCGGCGCCGACTGGTGGAAGACGATGGGGCCGGAGCGCTCGCCCGGGACGTCGATCTTCTCGCTGTCCGGCCGGATCGCGCGGCCCGGCCAGTACGAGGCGCCGATGGGCACCACGCTGCGCGAGCTGCTGGAGATGGCCGGCGGCATCCGGGCCGGGCACGAGCTGAAGTTCTGGACCCCGGGCGGCTCGTCCACCCCGCTGCTCACCGCCGAGCACCTCGACCTGCCGCTCGACTTCGACTCGGTGGTCAAGGCCGGCTCTATGAACGGCACCAGCGCGCTGCAGATCTTCGACGACTCCGACAGCGTGGTCTACGCGGTCTACAAGTGGACGACGTTCTACGCGCACGAGTCCTGCGGCAAGTGCACGCCGTGCCGCGAGGGGACCTACTGGCTGGTGCAGATCCTGGCCCGGATCCTGTCCGGCGCCGGCACCACCGAGGACCTCGACACCCTGCTGGACACCTGCGACAACATCAACGGCCGCGCGTTCTGCGCCCTGGGCGACGGGGCGACCAGCCCGATCACCAGCTCGTTGCAGTATTTCAAGGACGAGTACGAGGGCTACATCTCCGGTCGGATCCCGCCCCGGCTGCGGCAGACCGAGCTCGTGGGAGCGCACTGACATGACGCTGGCGACCGATCGCCCGGCCGAGCCGCCCGCGCTCGACCTGGTCACCGTCACGATCGACGGCTTCGAGATCAGGGTGCCGAAGGGCACGCTGATCATCCGGGCCGCCGAGCAGCTCGGCATCCAGATCCCCCGGTTCTGCGAGCACCCGCTGCTGGACCCGATCGGGGCCTGCCGGCAGTGCCTGGTCGAGGTGACCGACGCCGGCAACGGTCGTGGCCTGCCCAAGCCGGCCGCGTCGTGCACGACCACCGTCGCCGACGGCATGGTCGTGAAGACCCAGCTGACCTCCGCCGTGGCGGACAAGGCGCAGCAGGGCATCATGGAGTTCCTGCTGATCAACCACCCGCTGGACTGCCCCATCTGCGACAAGGGCGGCGAGTGCCCGTTGCAGAACCAGGCGATGTCCAACGGGCGGGCCGACTCCCGGTTCGTCGACGTCAAGCGGACCTACCCGAAGCCGATCGCGATCTCCTCGCAGATCCTGCTCGACCGGGAGCGCTGCGTGCTCTGTGCCCGCTGCACCCGGTTCTCCGAGCAGATCGCCGGTGACCCGTTCATCGCGTTGTTCGAGCGCAGTGCGCTGGAACAGATCGCCGTGTACGAGGACGAGCCGTTCGAGTCCTACTTCTCCGGCAACACGGTCCAGATCTGCCCAGTCGGCGCGCTGACCAGCGCCGCGTACCGGTTCCGCGCCCGGCCGTTCGACCTGCTGTCCACACCGAGCGTCTGCGAGCACTGTGCGTCCGGCTGCGCGCTGCGTACCGACTGGCGGCGGGGCAAGGTCATGCGCCGGCTGGCCGGCGACGACTCGGCGGTCAACGACGAGTGGAACTGCGACAAGGGCCGGTTCGCCTTCACCTACGTCACCCAGTCCGACCGGGTGACCGAGCCGCTGGTCCGGGACGAGAGCACCGGCGAGCTGGTGCCGACCTCGTGGACCGACGCGCTGGAGCGGGCGGCCGAGGGGCTGCGGGAGGCCCGCGACACCGGCGGCGTCGGCGTGCTGCCCGGCGGCCGCCTCACCGTCGAGGACGCCTACGCGTACGCCAAGTTCGCCCGCGTCGCGCTCGGCACCAACGACATCGACGCCCGGGCCAGAGCGCACTCGGCCGAGGAGCTCGACTTCCTCGCCTCCCGGGTGGTCGGGCTCGGCCCGGAAACCGGCGCGGTGACGTACGGGGAGCTGGAGACGGCGCCGTCGGTGCTGCTGGTCGGCTTCGAGCCCGAGGAAGAGTCGCCGATCGTCTTCCTCCGGCTGCGCAAGGCCGCCCGCAAGCGCGGGCAGAAGCTGTTCGCGGTCGCGCCGTGGCTGACCAACGGCGTGCGCAAGGCGTTCGGCACGCTGCTGGCGACCGTGCCCGGTGACGAGCCGCGGGTGCTGGCCGCGCTCGGCACGCCCGACCGGGCGGCGGACGCCCCGGTGGCGGTGCTGCCGGCGCAGCCCCCGGAGCAGACCGTGGCCGGCTCGATGGCCGCCGGCGTCGCCGGACCGGTCGGCACCGACGTAGCCAGGGCCGCGGCCGACGCGATGCGGCTGCCCGGCGCGATCGTGCTGGTCGGCGAGCGCGCGGCCGAGGTGCCCGGGCTGCTCACCGAGGCGGCCCGGCTGGCCTCGACCACCGGCGCCCGGATCGCCTGGGTGCCGCGGCGGGCCGGCGAGCGGGGCGCGGTCGAGGTCGGCGCGGTGCCGACCCTGCTGCCCGGCGGCCGGCTGGTGGCCGACCCCGGCGCCCGCGACGAGGTCGAGCGGGTCTGGCGCGGGCTGCCCCCGACGACGCCGGGCCGGGACGTGGCCGGGATCGTGGCTGCGGCCGCCGACGGCGAGCTGTCCGCGCTCGTGATCGGCGGCGTCGACCTCGACGACCTGCCCGACCCGGAGCTGGCGCGCCGGGCGCTCGGCCGGGTCGGGTTCGTGGTGAGCCTGGAGATCCGGCAGTCCTCGGTGACCGACCTGGCCGACGTCGTGCTGCCGGTCGCCCCGGTGCAGGAGAAGCAGGGCACGTTCCTCGACTGGGAGGGCCGGGCGCGCCGGTTCGAGACGACCATCCGCGGCGCCGAGGGCCTGCTGCCCGACGGCCTGGTGCTGCACGCGCTGGCCGATGAGATGGACGTCGACCTCGGCCTGCCGTCCGTCGAGGCGACCAGGGCCGAGCTGGCCCGGATCGGCACCACCCGACGCGCCCGCCCGGGCGACCCGGCGGTGCGCCCGGCGCCGGTCCCGTCCCGGGACGCGCACCGGGCGGTGCTGGCCACCTGGCGGCAGCTGCTCGACCGCGGCTCGATGCAGGCCGGTGAGCCGCACCTGGCCGGCACGGCGAAGACGCCGGTCGCGGTGCTCTCGCCGGCGACCGCGGCCGGGATCGGGGTGGTGGACGGCGCGAAGCTCACCGTGCGCACCGCCCGCGGCGCGATCACGCTGCCGGCCCGGCTGGCCCCGATGCCGGACGGCGTGGTCTGGCTGCCGGCGAACTCGCCCGGGTCGACGGTGCGCCCGACGCTCGGGGTCGGCGCCGGCGCGGTCGTGGAGATCAGCGGAGGTACTGCATGATCCTCGCCCAGGACCCGACGCTGGAGAACTTCGGCACCGACCCGTTCTGGCTGGTGCTGCTCAAGGTCGTCGCGGTGTTCGTGCTGCTGGTCGTCATGACGCTGTTCTCGATCGTGTTCGAGCGCAAGATCGTCGCCTACATGCAGGCCCGCAAGGGACCCAACCGGGTCGGCCCGCGCGGCTACCTGCAGAGCCTGGCCGACGGCCTCAAGCTGGCGCTGAAGGAGGAGATCATCCCGGCGCTGGCGGACAAGCCGGTCTACTTCCTGGCCCCGGTGCTCTCGGCCGTCCCGGCGTTCCTCGCCTTCAGCGTGATCCCGTTCGGGCCGATGGTGTCGATCTTCGGGCACCAGACCCCGCTGCAGCTGACCGACCTGCCGGTGGGCGTGCTCATCGTGTTCGCCTGCAGCTCGCTCGGCGTGTACGGGATCGTGCTGGCCGGCTGGTCCTCCGGCTCGACCTACCCGCTGCTGGGCGCGCTGCGTTCGGCCGCGCAGATGATCTCGTACGAGGTCGCGATGGGGCTGTCGCTGGTCGCGGTCTTCCTCTACGCGAACACGATGTCCACCTCGGGCGTCGTGTCGGCGCAGCAGCAGACCTGGTATGTCCTGCTGCTGTTCCCGTCGTTCGCGATCTACGCGATCGCGGTCGTCGGCGAGACCAACCGGGCCCCCTTCGACCTGCCCGAGGCGGAGTCCGAGCTGGTCGGCGGCTTCCACACCGAATACTCGTCGCTGAAGTTCGCGCTGTTCTTCCTCGCCGAGTACATCAACATGGTCACCGTCTCGGCGCTGGCGACCACGCTGTTCCTGGGCGGCTGGCGGGCGCCGTTCCCGATCTCGACCCTCTGGCCGGGGGCCAACTCGGGCTGGTGGCCGCTGTTGTGGTTCCTCGCCAAGGTCGTGCTCGGCATCTTCGTGTTCGTCTGGCTGCGCGGCACGCTGCCCCGGCTCCGGTACGACCAGTTCATGGCGTTCGGCTGGAAGTTCCTGGTGCCGTTCGCCCTGCTCTGGATCCTGCTGATCGGCACGTTCAGCGTGCTGCGCAGCGAGGGCCACGGAACCCGCACGCTCCTGCTGTCCGTCGCGCTGCCGGTCGCGCTGATCATCTTCGCGGTCACCTGGCTCTGGCCGCAGGGTCGGGCCGACGAGGACGAGGACGAGGAACCGCCGGCCCGGCGCGGCGGGCCGGACGGACCGGCGTTCCCGGTGCCGCCGATGGACCTGTCGATCCCGCCGTCCCCGCGGCTGCGGGCCCGTGAGCCGGTGAGCACCGTGCCGGCCACCGACGCCGAGGTGCTCGACTCCGACGACCCGAACACAGGGAAGGACCGCTGATGTTCGACGCGGTCAAGGGGTTCGGGCTGACCTTCTCGCAGATGTTCAAGAAGAAGGTCACCCAGGAATACCCCTTCGACGTCCGCCCCACGGCGCCGCGGTACCACGGGCGGCACGTGCTCAACCGGCATCCCGACGGCCTGGAGAAGTGCGTCGGGTGCGAGCTGTGCGCCTGGGCCTGCCCGGCCGACGCCATCTACGTGGAGGGCGGCGACAACACCGAGCAGGAGCGCTACTCCCCGGGCGAGCGCTACGGCGCCGTTTACCAGATCAACTACCTGCGCTGCATCTTCTGCGGCCTGTGCATCGAGGCCTGCCCGACCCGCTCGCTGACCATGTCCAACGAGTACGAGCTGGCCGACGACGACCGGCAGCGGCTGATCTACACCAAGGACCAGCTGATGGCGCCGCTGCTGCCGGGCATGGAGGCACCGCCGCACCCGATGCGGCTCGGCGACTCCGAGCAGGCCTACTACGTCGACGTACCGGCCCGGGCCGGGCGGACGGCCGCGGACGCGACCCCGGACGGCCCGGAGCCGTCGGTGCCGACCGCGCAGACCGCCCAGGCCGGGGCGGCGCTCAACACCGACTCGGACCGCTTCATCGCGGGCTCCGACTTCGAGGGCTCTGACACCGAGGGAAGGGGTTCCCGGTGACGACCACGCTGGCCGCGGCCGAGATCTCCAACGGCGAGGCGGTCCTGTTCTGGATCCTCGGGCCGATCGCGCTCGCCGGCGCGTTCGGCACGGTGCTCGCCCGCAACGCCATCCACGCGGCGCTGTTCCTGGTCATGACGATGGGCAGCCTCGGCGTCTTCTACTTCATCCAGGAGGCGCCGTTCCTGGGCGTGGTGCAGATCATCGTCTACACCGGCGCCATCATGATCTTGTTCCTGTTCGTGCTGATGCTGGTCGGGCGCGACTCCAGCGACTCGATCGTGGAGACGCTGCGCGGCCAGCGCTGGGCGGCGAGCCTGTGCGGGATCGGGTTCGCGCTGCTGATCGCCGGCGGCGTCTACCGGGCGGTCCGCAACACCCCGATGGCCGGTCTCGCCACCCAGAACGCCAACGGCGGCAACGTCACCAACGTCGCCGAGCTGCTGTTCACCAAGTACCTGTTCGCGTTCGAGCTCACCTCGGCGCTGCTCATCACCGCCGCGGTCGGCGCGATGGTGCTGGCGCACGTCGAGCTCGAACCCGGCGAGCGGCGCGGCCAGCGGACGCTCTCGCACGAGCGGGTCCGCTCCGGGCGGCCGCAGCCGCTGCCGGGTCCGGGCGTGTTCGCCACCCACGACTCGGTGGCCACCCCGGCGCTGCTGCCGGACGGCAGCGTCGCGCCGGAGAGCGTGTCCCGGCTGGTCGACGAGCCGCTGAGCCCGGACGAGCTGGAGCGGCACGGCGGGCCGGGGCTGCAGCCGGTCAGGCGCGGCATCGAGGGAGGGCAGCCGTGAACCCGTCCTACTACCTGGTGCTGTCCGCGGCGCTGTTCACGATCGGGGCGGTCGGCGTGCTGGTGCGGCGCAACGCGATCGTGGTCTTCATGTGCGTCGAGCTGATGCTCAACGCGGTGAACCTCACCCTGGTCACCTTCTCCCGGATCAACGGCTCCCTGGACGGCCAGGTGATCGCCTTCTTCGTGATGGTGGTGGCCGCCGCCGAGGTGGTCGTCGGGCTTGCGATCATCATGTCGATCTTCCGTACCCGTCGCTCGGCCTCGGTCGACGACTCCAACCTGCTCAAGTACTAGGGGCGGTCCGTGTCTCTCGCGAGTGAGGCGCCGCAGCTGGTCGACGCCAGCAGCGGCCTGCAGTCCTCGGCGTGGCTGCTGGTCGTGCTGCCGGTGCTGTCGTCGGCCGTGCTGCTGCTCGGCGGCCGGCGTACCGACCGGTGGGGCCACGTGCTCGGCACGCTGGTCCCCATCGTGCTGTTCGCCTACACGGTCCTGCTGTTCTTCCAGCTGCAGGGCCTCGACCCGGGCGAGCGCAGCCGGAACCTGAACCTGTGGAGCTGGATCTTCGCCGGTGACCTGCGCATCGACATGGGGCTGCTGCTCGACCCGCTGTCGATCACGTTCGCGCTGCTGATCACCGGCGTCGGGTCGCTGATCCTGGTCTACTCCAACGGCTACATGGAGCACGACCCGGACCGGCGCCGCTTCTTCGCGTACATGAACCTGTTCATCGCCGCGATGCTGCTGCTGGTGCTAGGCAACAACTTCGTCGTCCTCTACTTCGGCTGGGAGGGCGTCGGCCTCGCCTCGTACCTGCTGATCGCCTGGTACAGCGACCGGCCGGCGGCGGCCACCGCGGCGAAGAAGGCGTTCATCATGAACCGGGTCGGCGACTGCGGCCTGATCATCGCGATCTTCCTGATGTTCAAGACGTTCGGGACCGTCTCGTTCGCCGGCGTCTTCGGCTCGATCGGCAACGCCTCGGTCGGCATCGCGACCGCGCTGGCGCTGCTGCTGCTGCTCGGCGCGTGCGGCAAGTCCGGCCAGGTGCCGCTGCAGGCCTGGCTGCCGGACGCGATGGAGGGCCCGACCCCGGTCTCCGCGCTCATCCACGCGGCAACCATGGTCACCGCCGGCGTCTACCTCATCGTCCGGGCGCACCCGATCTACGACGCCACCGAGGCCGGCCGCACCGTCGTCACCGTGGTCGGCGCGGTCACGCTGCTGTTCGGCTGCATCGTCGGCTGCGCGTACGACGACATCAAGAAGGTGCTGGCCTACTCGACGGTCAGCCAGATCGGCTACATGTTCCTCGCCGTCGGCCTCGGCCCCGGTGTCTACGCGATCGGCATCCTGCACCTGCTCGCGCACGGCTTCTTCAAGGCCGGCCTGTTCCTCGGCGCCGGCTCGGTGATGCACGGCATGAAGGACCAGGTGGACATGCGCCGGTTCGGCGGGCTCTGGAAAGTCATGCCGATCACCTGGGTCACGATGGGCCTCGGCTACCTGGCGATCATCGGCTTCCCGTTCCTGTCCGGGTTCTTCACCAAGGACAAGATCATCGAGGCCGCGTTCGACAAGGGCGGCACGTCCGGCTGGATCCTCGGCCTCTGCGCGCTGGTCGGCGCCGGGATCACCGCGTTCTACATGACCCGGCTGTTCATCATGACCTTCCACGGGAAGCGGCGGTGGACCGACGACGTGCACCCGCACGAGTCGCCGCCGGTCATGACGATCCCGATGGTCATCCTGGCGTTGGGCTCGGTGTTCGGCGGTGGCCTGCTCGTGGCCGGTGGCGCCCTGCAGAACTGGCTGATCCCGTCGGCCGGTGAGCCCGAGGAGGTGGGCCTGCACACGGTGAACCCGACCGTGCTGACGCTGCTCACCCTGCTCGTGATCGCCGGCGGCGCGCTCGGCGCCTGGTTCGCCTTCGGCCTGCGGCCGGTGCCGGTCGTGCGGCCGGTGAACGTCAGCCCGATCACCGTTGCGGCCCGCCGCGACCTGTACGGCAACGCGTTCAACGAGACCGTGTTCATGCGGCCCGGCATGTGGCTCGACCGGTTCCTGGTGTGGCTGGACAACCGCGGCGTGGACGGCGCGGTCAACGGGGTCGCGGCCGCGTTCGGCGGCAGCTCGGGCCGGCTGCGCCGGCTGCAGACCGGCTTCGTCCGCTCGTACGCCCTGTCGATGCTCGGCGGCTCGTTGCTCGTCGTGGCGTCCCTGCTGGCAGTGAGGTTCGTCTGATGTTGCTCGTCCTCGGCCTGGTGCCGCTGGTCGGCTCGATCGTGGTGTTCGCGCTGCCCCGCGGTCGCGACCTGCTGGCCAAGCAGGTGACGCTGCTGTTCTCGCTGGCGACGCTGGGAATCACGATCGGCCTCTGCGTCGCGTTCACCGACGACTCGCCGGACCGGTTCCAGTTCGTCACGTCGTACGAGTGGATCCGGGCGCTCGGGGTGAGCTTCTCGCTCGGCGTGGACGGGATCGCCCTGGTGCTCATCGCCCTCACCGCGGTGCTGGTGCCGTCCGTGGTGATCGCGTCCTGGAGCGAACGTGACCGCCGGGTCGATGCCGAGGCGCCGGCAACCGCGGGGGTGGCCGCCCGAGCCGCGGCGGCCGTGGTGAGCCGGCCCGCCGGCGGCGCCGGGACGACCACCGCCGTGCTGGACCGGCCGCGGGACGACGACGACGTGGACATCCTCGCCGCCTCCGACACCGTGCTGGTCACCGACGCGGACACCGCCCCGACCCGGGTGCCCGGCACCCGCCGCGGTCAGCCGAAGACGTTCTTCGGCCTGCTGCTGCTGCTCGAGGTGATGATGATCGGGGTCTTCGCGGCCACCGACGTCTTCCTCTTCTACGTGTTCTTCGAGGCCATGCTGGTCCCGATGTACTTCCTGATCGGGTCGTTCGGCGGCCCGCGCCGGCAGTACGCCGCGGTCAAGTTCTTCCTCTACTCGCTGCTCGGCGGGCTGGTCATGCTCGCCTCGGTGATCGGGCTCTACTTCGCCACCAGCGCCCGCACGTTCGACTTCAGCCAGCTGGTCGCCGGCGACATCGACCCCGGCCTGCAGAAGTGGCTGTTCCTCGGCTTCTTCATCGGGTTCGCGATCAAGGCGCCGCTGGTGCCGTTCCACACCTGGCTGCCGGACGCCGGTGCCGAGGCGCCGGTCGGCGGGGCCGCGCTGCTGGTCGGGGTGCTCGACAAGGTCGGCACGTTCGGCTTCCTGCGCTACTGCCTGCCGCTGTTCCCGGACGCGTCGCGCTACTACGCGCCGCTGATCCTGGTGCTCTCGGTCATCGGCATCCTGTACGCGGCGCTGCTGGCGATGGGCCAGAAGGACATGAAGCGGCTGGTCGCGTACACGTCGGTGGCCCACTTCGGCTTCATCGCGCTCGGCATCTTCGCGTTCACCACCCAGGGCCTGTCCGGCGCGACCTTCTACATGGTCAACCACGGGCTGTCCACGGGCGCGCTGTTCCTCGTCGTCGGCATGCTGATCGCCCGGGGCGGCAGCCGGATGATCGCCGACTACGGCGGCGTGCAGCGGGTGGCGCCGATCCTGGCCGGGCTGTTGCTGGTGACGGCGCTGTCGATGCTGGCGCTGCCCGGCATGTCGACGTTCATCAGCGAGTTCATGGTGCTGCTCGGCACCTTCTCCCGGCACCCGGCGTACGCGGTCGTCGCGACCGCCGGCATCATCCTGGCCGCGCTCTACAGCCTGCTGCTGGTGCAGCGCGTCTCGCACGGGCCGCCGCGCGGGGTGGCCACCCGCGGGTTCCGGGATCTGCGCGGCCGCGAGGTGTGGGCGCTCGCCCCGCTGATCGCGCTGATCCTGTTCCTCGGCGTCTACCCGAAGCCGGTGCTGGACATGATCAACCCGGCGGTCACCCGGACCATGCAGGATGCCGGGCAGACCGACCCGGCCCCGACCGTCCCGGTCGGCGCGCAGAACGGAGGCGGCCGGTGACCCCGGTGCTGTTGGCGGCGGACTCCATCACCGTGCCGTCCCTGTCGTACTCGGGGATGCTGCCGGTGCTGATCGTGATCGGCGCCGCCTGCCTCGGTGTGCTCATCGAGGCGTTCGTGCCGCAGGAGAGCCGGTGGGGCGCGCAGGTCGCGGTCGCGCTGATCGGCCTCGTCGCCGCGCTCGTCGCGGTGGCCCGGGTGGCCGGCAGAAGCGAGCTGACCGCCGACGGTGCGATCGCGATCGACGGGGTGGCGCTGTTCCTGCAGGGCACCCTGCTCGTGCTCGGGCTGATGTCGACGCTGCTGCTGGCCGAGCGCTCGGTCGACGTGGGCGGCGGCGCGTTCGTCGCCCAGGCCGCCGTGGTCGCCGGCAGCGCCCGGGACCGGCGGATGCTCACCTCGACCCGGATCCAGACCGAGCTGTTCCCGCTGACGTCGTTCGCGCTGGCCGGGATGATGGTCTTCGTCTCGGCGAACAACCTGCTGGTCATGTTCGTCGCGCTCGAGGTCCTGTCGCTGCCGCTCTACCTGCTGTGCGGGCTGGCCCGGCGGCGCCGGCTGCTGTCCCAGGAAGCGGCGGTCAAATACTTCCTGCTCGGCGCGTTCGCCTCGGCCTTCTTCCTGTACGGGGTGGCGCTGCTGTACGGCTACGCCGACTCGGTCGACCTGCAGCAGATCCTGCGGGCCACGGGGGGTTCGGAGAACAGCGACGTCCTGCTGTTCGGCGGCCTCGCGCTGCTGCTGATCGGCCTGCTGTTCAAGGCCGGAGCCGCACCGTTCCACGTCTGGCAGCCGGACGTCTACCAGGGCGCGCCGACGCCGGTGACCGCACTGATGGCCTCATGCACGAAGGTGGCCGCGTTCGGCGCGATCATGCGGGTGCTCTACGTCGCGTTCACCACCACCCGGTGGGACTGGCGGCCGGTCATCTGGGTCGTCGCCGTCATCACGATGGCGGTCGGCACGATCCTGGGCCTGACCCAGACCGACGTGAAACGCCTGCTGGCATACTCGTCGATCGCGCACGCCGGCTTCATCCTGGTCGGCCTGATCGCGCTCGACCGGCAGGGCGCGTCGGCCACCATGTTCTACCTGCTGACCTACGGGTTCACGACGATCGGCGCGTTCGCCGTGGTGACGCTGGTCCGGGACGCCGAGGGCGAGGCAACCCACCTGTCCCAGTGGTCCGGGCTGGCCCGGCGCTCACCCTGGCTGGCGGCGGTGTTCACGCTGTTCCTGCTCGCCCTCGCCGGCATCCCGTTGACCAGCGGCTTCACCGGCAAGTTCGTGGTGTTCCGGGCCGGCTACCCGGTGGCCGCGCCGCTGGTCGTCATCGCGCTGATCGCCTCGGCCGTCGCGGCTTTCTACTACGTGCGGCTCATCGTGCTGATGTACTTCTCGGAGCCCGCGGAGGACGGCCCGACGATCGCGCTGCCGTCCCCGCTGACGATGACCGCGCTGTGGATCGGCGTGGCCGCGACGATCATCCTCGGCATCGTGCCGCAGCCGGTTCTCGACCTGGCCGACCGCGCCTCGCTGTTCGCGCCCGGCTGAGCTGCGCCGCGGCCGTCCCCGCCACCCCGGCGGGTCAGCCGCGCCCGCCGCCGCGGCCGGAGCCGGCGGCCGAGCGGTCCGGGCGTGAGCCGGGGCTGAACGGTCCCGGCCGGAGCCGGCGGCAGAGTCGTCCCGGCCGGGTCAGCCGTGCCCGCCGCCGCGGCCGGAGCCGGAGCCGCCGCCGTGGTCGTCACCGCCGTGGTCGTCGGCGCCGCCGCCACCGCCGCTGGAGTGCTCGTCGACCTGCACGATCGCGGTCAGCCCGGAGCAGCTCACCTTCATCTCGGTGCGGTGGTCCGACGACCGGAACTGCACCTCGTTGCCGCTGTCGTCGGACTCGACCCGGAAGTTCTGCCGCGGCGCGGCATTGACGATCTGCGGCCGGCCGTTCACGCACCGCGCGGTCACGGTGCCGCCCTGACCGGCCTTGACCACGGGGCCGCCCGCGGTCGGTGCGGGGGTCGGCCGGGTGCTGCTCGGGCTCGCCGGGGTGGACACCTCGCTCGGGGCGGGCAGGGCGGTCGCCACCGGCTGGCTGGCACCGACGGAGTCCCGGACGACGTCGATGGCCGACCAGGAGATACCGACGGCCAACACCGCCGCGACGAGCCATCCACCGATGGCGAGCAACCCCATACGCACCTGTCCATGCTCGCCGCCCGCGCCGGCTCCTGCGCTAAATCGCCCCTAAAGGGGTGCTGTATCCGGCCCAGTGTCGCAGTCAAGACCGTAGGGTCGGCGGCGTGTCGGTGCTGGTGTTGATCGAGGACGACCCTGCCATCCGGACCGCCCTGGAGCGGGCGCTGTCCCGCCGCGGGCACGCCGTCCACGCCGCCCCCACCGCGATGGCCGGGCTCGAACTGGTCACCTCACGCTCGCCCGACGTCGTCGTGCTCGACCTCGGCCTGCCCGACGTCGACGGCACCCAGGTGCTCGGGATGATCCGCGGCATCAGCGCGGTGCCGGTGATCGTGGCCACCGCCCGGGACGACGAGAGCGAGATGGTGCGGGTGCTCGACCTCGGCGCGGACGACTACGTGGTCAAGCCGTTCTCGGCGGAGCAACTCGAGGCCAGGCTGCGGGCGGTGCTGCGGCGCGGCCGGACGACCGACGACCCTGACCCTGCGCTGACCGTCGGCGGCCTGTCCATCGACCGGTCCACCAGGGTGGTCACGCTCGACGGGCGGCCGCTCGACCTGACCAGGATGGAGTTCGACCTGCTCGCCTACCTGGCCGGCCGGGCCGGCCGGGTGGTGAGCAAGCGGCAGCTGATGGCCGAGGTCTGGCAGCAGCCGTACGGGGGCGCGGACAAGACCGTCGACGTGCACCTGTCCTGGCTGCGCCGGAAGCTCGGCGAGACGGCCGCCGAGCCGCGCTTCCTGCTGACCGTACGGGGGGTCGGGGTCAAGCTGATCGACCCGGACGCGGACACATGAGCCGGCGGATCGTCCTGCTGACGCTCGCGGTCACCTCGCTGGTCGTGATCGCGTTCCTGGTCCCGCTGCTCTCGCTGGTGCGGAACGTGGCCGCGAGCAAGGCCACGATCCAGGCCACCGTGCAGGCGC
>Ga0207643_10000060_pt1 | contig 73359 bp, 68 predicted proteins | sample KBSMisM62_FD_184313 | JGI IMG/M metagenome (GOLD analysis project Ga0207643, IMG submission 184313) | Miscanthus rhizosphere microbial communities from Kellogg Biological Station, Michigan, USA - KBS Miscanthus M6-2 (SPAdes) (version 2) | ecosystem: Host-associated > Plants > Roots >... | reverse complement strand
ATTACTAACAGCGGTTTGTGTTTCATCTATTGCTGTTTGAGTCGCATTTGCTGTTTCATTTGCAACATTACTAACAGCGGTTTGTGTTTCATCTATTGCGGTTTCAGTCTCATTTGTTACGGTTGACGATGCGTTTGAAGCCGCATTGATTAGTTCATTAGCCTCCTCGTTCACAGCCACTCCCGTTTCGTTGGTTACATTGGATAGACTTTCGGATGCGTTTGATAGACTTTCAGATACGTTGCTACTTACATTGGATAGCATATTCATTGTATTGTTCATTGCTGTCTGCGTGGCGTTTGATGCAGCATCTGATGCCAAACTAAGCACATTGTCTGCTTTGTTCATTAATTCACCAGTGGCATTGGCTGTTGCATTTGCCGCTGAACTGAGAATATCTGTAGCTTCAGTCACGGCTGTTCCCGTTGCATTAGCAGTGGCATTTGCAGCTGAACTGAGAGCATCTTTAGCTTCAGTCGTTACCGTACTTGTAGCATTTTCTGTGGCATTTGAGAGAGTGTTCATTGCTTCGCCTGTTGCATTAGCAGTAGCGTCCATTGCTTCGCCTGTTGCATTAGCAGTAGCATTAGCAGCAGAGATTACATCAGACCCTGTATCCATTGCTGCTTCAGTCGCATTAGCAGTAGCGTCCATTGCTTCGCCTGTTGCATTAGCAGTAGCATTAGCAGCAGAGCTTACAGCAGACCCTGTATCCATTGCTGCTTCAGTTGCATTAGATGTAGCGTTTGAGAGGGTGTTCATTGCTTCGTCCGTTGCATTCATAGTCGAATTAATTCCTTCGTCCGTTACATTCATAGTTGAATTAATTGCTTCGTTAGTTGCATTCAATGTGTTTGATGGAACAGTTTGAGCATTTACACTCAAATTTGATAGCACAACAATAGTGGTCAATATAAAAAGTACTGACAAGTATCCCTTACCAATCATAACTTTGTAAAAGAAATACTGTCTTTTAATGGTTTGCAGAAATTCAAATTAGTCGGTTTGTAAATGAAATATTTATCTTATTTATAAAATTATTAATAAAATACGCATCAAAAAGAAAATAGGCTTGATAATCGACACAATCGTACAATTTTGATTAGACTTTAGTTATTACTGGATAGTATAGTCTTGGCATCGTCGAAGATTTTTATCCACATTGGCCATGTCAACCTTTTCGTATTTGTATTTTGCCGACTAGGATGATATGAGGCAATTAAATGCTTATCGTTATCTTTGTAGTTAGCATGATGACAAAATTCAAGTTTTTTTAGATTGTTGATTCTACAATAAGTTTGGAAGGCAATTAATCCCAAGCAAATCACAACTTTTACATTTTGCAATAGTTCAAGTTCCTTTACAAGATAGTTCGAACAATTCAATTTTTCTGTATTCAGCGGCTTATTTGAAGGTGGTGCGCATCTTATACATGAAGTAATAAATACATTCTTCAGAATCAATCCATCCTTTGCAGATGTACTAGTAGGAATATTTGAGAATCCAGTTTCAAATAGAGCTCTCATTAACCATTGTCCAGATTGATCTCCTGTGAATAGTCTGCCTGTTCTGTTTGCGCCATGCGCTGCTGGAGCCAAGCCTATAATCAAAAGCTCTGCATTAATATCTCCAAGACCGGTAACTGGTTTTGCCCAGTATATTTCATTTGAATATCGTCTAACCTTTTCTTTACCAACTTGAAGTCTATAAGTTACTAACCTTTTACAAAGAGTGCAATTAATTATTTCCCTATTGATACTATCTACAGTAACCAAACCTTTCATCTAGGCATGTTAGTATTTTACAACATTGTCGTAAGTCACTGTATTTACCAGTAAATTATTCTGGTACTGAATCAGAGACCAACTTGCCATTTTCTATTTTGATAAATAAATATCGGTTATCCTTGAAAATTAGTGTGAGTTCGTCCTTTTGTTCTTCTACATCCAACAACTCTTGTCCCTTGATACCATCATACTTTGCCATTATTCATATTTCAAATTCAACTATATTTATAGTAAGATGAAAATGATTCTGTTAGAAAGTTAGAATCCTTAAGTTCTATTGACTTTAATAGTTTCAGTCTGTGCATGCAACTCTACTGGCTCTGTATAAATATGTCTTCCCCAAGAGACGTTAATGTCTATTTTAATCTCGTTTTCCCCCTTTGCCAAGTCATTGCTTTGAATTTCAATTGTTTTAGTCACTTCAAATAACAGGGATTTAGCTTCTTCAATAGTCAACGGATAATGCGGAGTTTCATCCTTTATTATGGATATCCAAACTCTATATGATAATTTAGGATTCCTTGTCCAGAATAATACTGCTTTTCTTACGAATTTTATCTTATCAATCGACTTTCCACCTGCTTTTACATCTAGAAAAACGCTAAGTCGAAAAGCGTTATCATGTTTGTCATATGCTCTTTCCCAATTCTTTTGAGAAAATATTTCTCTTATCAAGCCATCTATATTAAAGCCCAGATCCAAGGTCAAATTTGTATTTGTTCCTATGCTCTTATGAGGCGTATCAAGTTTAATATCCGAAATAAGGCTCTTCTGCAATGGGCTTCGCAGATGGTATAATTTATATCTTCAATAAGTAGTTGTCTGTATCATGCAGGCAGAGATAGAAAATTACAAATCAAATGAAGTCAATTTGAATGTCAGCGAAGATATTTCAATTTTATACATCGTGCAGCACGAACTTTTGAATCAAAAGGAAGTAGAATTTGCAGGTGTTGTACTCAAACATCAATTAAAGGAAGATTTTAGCTTTAGAATTGTAACAAAGAAATCAAAGCCGCTTGATATTTTGCATAAGGCCTTACAGGCGTCATCAGATAATGCTTTGAAGGTCAAAGAAATGATCGAATCCGAAATAAACAAAGAAAAGAGTGCTGGTTCTACTTGAAATTTTGTCCGAATTGTGAAAGCAGAATGAAGCCAAGAATAGAAGAGAATATTCTGATTTGTCCTAAATGTGGTTTCACTGAGGCAAAAAATGAAATTAAATCAGTTCCCTTGATTGACCAAAGTGGAGCAAGTCTAAAGATAGTAGAATCTGAAAAGGGTCCCAGTGCTCTACCAACAACGAGTATTGATTGTCCTAAATGTGGAAACAACCTTGCATTCTGGTGGATGTTACAAACAAGATCTGCTGATGAAGCTACAACCCAATTTTATAGGTGCACACAATGTAGCCACACCTGGAGAAATTACGCCTGAGTATAGATAATATTGTGGAAGAACCGGTTCTATAAAATAATCATCTAAGTCAACAAAATAGGTCTCAAAATTTACAGTTTTATTGCACACTTTTTCTCGCATGATTGCTAGTGCCGAGTTTGTAGAATTTTACGGAGAATAGGAATGTTTAAAATGTTTTGAATCTGCCTCTTTGATTGATATAGTTGGTATTTTTAGCGAAGACAAAATCACCCGACGAATGGAAGGCGGTAACTTCTGCGATATCTACTTTAGTTGATGAGGCAACTTTCGAGGCTACTGTTGAAGGTTTATCGTTTAGAGGTATGGACCCTTCTCACGTGGCACTAATTGATATTAGTTGGCCAAACTCCGCGTTTGACGGTTATGAGTGTGATTCGGCTTTAAAATTTGGTGTTAGGATTGATGAGTTTTCAAAACTGATGAAAAGAGCTGATAAAAAAGATGCAGTAGAAGTTTCAGTGGAAGAGAACAGCTTACTTCATATCAAGATTTTAAATGGTTACAAGAGAGAATATAAAATGCGATTAATTGAAAGTACCGGAGGATCAACTCCCTTACCAAAATTAAATTTTAATTCCAAGTTAATATTGACTCCAGCGTCATTCGATAAGATCTTGTCGGATATTGAAGTAGTCTCAGAATATATATCAATTGAGTCTGATGAAAAGAAAATTACCTTTTCTGGTAAAAGTGACTCCGGTGAAGCTGATATTGTCATTGAATCAGGTAGTGAAGGTTTAGAAGAATTACAGGTCAAAGATACAAGCAAGGCTACCTATAGTTTGGACTACTTGTCAAAAATTACAAAAGCCATTAGTGCGTCTGGAGGCTCATTGGTACTTGAATACTCCACAAAAATGCCACTGCGATTAGAATTTAGAGTGGCTAATGTAGGCAGAATTCATTTCTATCTCGCTCCTAGGGTTCAGGACTAGAGTCTTTTCTTTTCAACTTACATACTGCAGATAGTCATTATTTGTAACGACTTACTATCAATTAGTAATTTGCAATAGCAAAAAATACCAATAATATTTTTCAATGGATAATGTTGCTATAAACGTACATATATTTCACCATTTTTTTCAGATATTGGAAAGAGTAACAAATTGTCAGAATTTGTCCAATTCGGATTTTGATCCTTCCACTTGTTTGGAATATGTACTAGTTTGCCGTTATTTAGGTCATATTCAAAATCATGCATGTAGCATATTATTCTTGTTCCCTTAATATCACTCTTTGAGAGAGATGCGCCCCTGTGTGGGCATGAATTATCAAAAGCGAAGAGGCGTTCATTAGATCTACATACAAGAATTTCAGAACCCTGGACATTTATTACCTTCATGGAATTATTTGGAAGTTCTTCGCTGTTGCATACTTTGTATTCCATTGTTGAATACTAGACTATTTCCTTTCTATAAATTCATTTTTAATATTGAAATAGTTTAGTTCATATTTTTTTTCAATAATTGGGCAGTACAATATCATTATAAAGATCGTTTGCGTCGTAAATACAATTGAAATATCATAGAGTCAGTGAAATTAAGAAGGATGATTTTCTAGGTAAAGATATCAAAATCAGGGGTTGGGTTTATAGAATTCGCAAACAAAAGGATAAAGCATTTATAATAATTAGAGATGATCGTGGTGGAATAATACAATGTGTATTGCCTAGTGCAAGTGTTCCGGATTTAACTATAGAATCCTCTTTAGAAGTTTATGGTATCTTGTTCAAAGATGAAAGAGCTAAGGAAGGCGGATATGAAATTCGAGGAAATGAAGTCAAGATTCATAATATAGCAAGCAATGATTTTCCAATTGGAGAATATCAAAGTACTGAACTATTATTGGATTATAGACATCTGACTTTGCGAACAAGAAAGATGATTTCTGTAGCAAAAACAAGAGCAACTATTCTTGAAAAAGTACGTAATTGGTTTATAGAAAATGATTGGATGGAAGTTAACGTTCCCACATTAGTTAGAAGTGCAGTTGAAGGTGGATCAACTCTCTTTCCTGTAAAATACTTTAAGGAGGAAGCATTTCTGTCACAAAGTGCCCAGCTATATTTGGAAGCGCTAATTTATTCATTAGGTCCAGTTTGGACAATAGCTCCTTCATTTAGGGCCGAAAAATCAAGGACGCTCAGACATCTTGCAGAATATTTGCATTTAGAAGCAGAAGCTCCTTGGATAACCCTTAATGATCTTTTCTCCATTCAGGAAAAATTACTCATCAATTTGATTGGACATGTGATAAATGAGCGAAGGGAGGAGCTTGAATTTTTGAAAAGGGATATTTCTTCTTTGACTCAAATCAAAGAACCATTTGACAAATTAAGTTATGATGAAGCGATCGAAATACTTTCTTCAATGGATATTCAGGTCCAAGATGATGAAGGAATTAGGAAAATCACGTGGGGCGATGATTTGAATATAGATTCTGAAAAAGCGCTTACAAAAGATCGTACTAATCCAGTTTTTGTGTATGGTTATCCGCTAGAAGTAAAACCATTCTATGTAAAGGAGGATCCGGAAAATCGCGGTATCGCTTTAACCACCGATTTACTTTTGCCAAATGGCTATGGTGAAGTAAGCAGTGGTGGCATGAGAGAAGATAATATCACCTTACTGAAATCCAGAATTGAAAAAGAAGGGTTGAATATAAATTCATATTCATGGTATTTGGACCTTAGAAAATACGGATCCGTGTCTCATGGTGGATTCGGCATAGGCATAGAGAGATTGGTGAGATGGATAACTAATCTTGAAGACATAAAGGAATGTGTACTCTTTCCAAGAACAATGGCTAGGCTTGATCCTTGACCTCAGATTTTACTTTTAGAAAATAGTAAACTGTTGAATATGTTAATTTCATATCATGTAGCGATGACGAGTTTACTGCATCAACTTTTTATATCTCATTCACATCCTTCTTCTTATGCCAAAGGCTTTTGTTCTAATGAATGCTGAATTAGGTAGTGAAGATTCGATCGTAAGTGAACTTAAGAGCATCGACGGTGTTAAAGAGATTTACCAAGTTTATGGAGTTTATGATATAGTTGCCCAAGTTGAATCAGAAACTATGGAAAAAGTCAAAGAAACAATTACGTGGAAGCTCCGAAAACTAAATGGAGTAAAGTCTACATTGACGATGATTGTGATGGAATGACAAAACAGCCATCTTTGTTCAATTTTCTAATTCTTGGAACTAGCATTGTTTATTTAGTGGCCAATACATCATTATAGAGTCTCTAAGATTAATCCTCACAATTAATCCAACTGAGATCAAGATTGTGAAATACAACTTGAATAATCTGTTACCCAAAATAATATTTCATGTAAAATTAGTTATGATTAATTGTTACCATGTGACTTGTTTAATAACAGTTGACTCTTGATTTTACAGAGGATTATTAGTTAACTCACAATTTATTAATATATACTCTGTACAAACTAATAGAAATATTGACCAATGATGAAAATCATACCAACATAAAAGAACTGTTCAGCAGGTTTAACGTAGACCTAGGTGATTCAGTGATGATTGAAACTGACAATGCTAAGCATGAGGGTATTTTGATTCCAAGATACGAATACGCAGATATCGATCATCTAGTTTTGAAATTAAAAAATGGGTATAATATTGGTATCAATTTAGAAAAAATTAAAAACATAAAAAAATCTCTTGAAAAATCGGATCCTATAAAGTTGGATACTCATGACCACTTGACTGAAAGTGATAAGTCAAGAGATTATCCTAATTCCAAGCTCTCAAAATTATCACTGTTAAGCACGGGAGGTACAATTTCAAGTAAAATTGATTATAGGACGGGTGGTGTTATGCCTGCGTTAACAGCAAAGGAACTTAATGATTCAATTCCAGAGCTTAAGAAAATAGCCAACATTGATCCAGAGGTCGTACTGAGTGAATATAGCGAAAATATCAGGCCTGAACATTGGGCGCTCATGGCAAAAAGGATTGCTGATAATGTTATATCAGGAAAATATGATGGGATTATTTTATCGCATGGTACCGATACAATGCACTATACTGCTGCAGCATTAAGTTTCGCACTTCAGAATCTGCCAATTCCAGTAGTATTGGTTGGAGCACAAAGATCATCTGACAGACCATCATCAGATGCATCAACAAATTTGATTGGAGCCTGCACATTTGCATCAAAATCTAAATTCTCAGGCGTCTTTGTTGCCATGCATCATACCATATCCGATGATGTGATAGCATGTCATGTAGCTACCAGGGTGAGAAAAAATCATACAAGCAGAAGGGATGCTTTTCATTCGATTGACATCTCACCATTTGCACTGGTCAAGAAAGATCAGATAGAGGTATGCGAACAATATGCGGATCTAAAATTCGAGGAAAGAAACAAGAATTCTGAAAAATTTCTTGTAAGATCTAATTTTGACGACAAAGTTATGTTATTAAAATTCTATCCTGGTTTTAACTGCAAAATTATAGATTACTGTGTACAAGAGGGAATCAGAGCAATAATCTTTGAAGGCACCGGACTAGGTCACTTGAGTAAAGAATGCTTTCAGCAGATACAAACTGCAGTAAAGAATGGAATTTTTGTATTTATGACTTCTCAGTGCATCTGGGGTAAAACTTCGCTGACAGTCTACGATACTGGAAGAGATCTTTTAGAAATAGGCGTAATTCCACTTTCTAACACAACTTCAGAAACCGCATTAGTCAAGGCGATGTGGTGTTTGGGAAACTTTGAAGATAAAGACGTCATAAAGATAATGACAAGCAACATTGCAAACGAGTTCACAAATCGAATCATCATAGAATAATTGTAGATTCTCTGTTAAACTTGAATAATAAATCATAAAACTACCACTGATGGGAGGCGCGAAGTCTTTCTCATATGAACAAGAAACATAGTCTCCTACCAGCGCAATGAAATTTGTCTAAAATCTGCCTGTCTAGCATACATTAAACAGATATATGATAATGCTAATTCCAAAAAAATATACTCGACTTTAGAATCAATTTGTGATTAGAAATTTGCCATCTTTTCAGTGGTCTTTGGATAAATTGTCGATTTTCACAAATTCAGACATCAATTGCGATACAATTCTTATTGACTGGCACCAGCAGGTCCGAGTTCATAGATCTTATGTCCGCTATACCCACCGATTGATTTTAACATGCCCTTTGATTCAAGTGAACGGAGAAATGAATTTGCTATTGAAATTTTTACACCCATTGACCTAGCTAATGAATGGGACGTAATTGGCTTCATATTTTTTATGGTCTTTAATCCTTGCGATTCTTCTATAGCTATCACTGTTTTTTGTTTTTGCTTGAAAGGTCCCTTCTTTTCTCCCTTCTTAGCCTTCTCATCGGCAGCTGGAGTTTCCTTGGTATTTTTTTCTTGGCTTCCTATTGCCTTTTTCTTAGCTCCGCCCATAGTAACACGACGATTGTTCCATTTTATAATCCTATCCAAAATACCAGCTCAAATCACCTATTTTTTCCTCATTATTCAAACCAAATACAGATTTTCACAAGACAGATTTGAAATATTTTAAAACACCCTCCCGTAACAAATAACGTTGGATTTTTCCATTATTGTAAATATCATGGACCAAATGGAACAAACCACAAGCAGATTGGAACTTACAGATCATCTGGTTACCCTTTTCAAAAATACTTCGTCAGATCTAATTGACAAGATAATTTATCTAATTCAAGGAAAAATTAGACCTGATTACGAAGGAATCGAAATGGGAATTGCCGAAAAAACGATAATACGAATAATATCACAAATATCAAATATTTCAATAGACAAGGTTTCTCATAAATATCGCGAGATAGGCGACCTGGGAAGTGTGGCTGAATCAATTCTGAAGAATAAGGTTCAAACCACCCTTTTTAATGAAAAGGTTACTATTGAGAGGATTTATTTGATCTTTGACAAGGTATCCAAGACTACAGGAAAGGGATCACAGGAAATAAAACTAAGGTTATTAGCCAGTCTTTTTAATGATTCATCTCCTCAAGAGTGCAAATATATTATTAGATTCGCGTTAGGGACGCTTAGGCTTGGAATTGCAGATATTACAATTATGGACGCCTTAGCTTTGGCGTACACATCGGACAAAAAGAATAGAAAAACATTAGAAGGCGCTTACAACGTTTCTAGCGATTTAGGAAGAGTTTCAAAAATATTGGCGTCTGAAGGATTGAAAGCTGTTTCAGAAATCAAGATTGAATTGTTTATACCCATAAGACCAATGCTTGCCGAAAGGGTGCAGACAAGCAAAGAAGCACTTGAGAAAGTATCAGGAAAGGGTGCAGTAGAATTCAAGCTTGATGGTGAAAGGGTGCAAATTCACAGGAAAGGAAAGAACGTAGAGATATTTTCAAGAAGTTTGGAAAACATAACACATTATTATCCAGATGTCGCTGAAATCTCGAGAACTATCAAGCTAACAAATTTTATTATCGAGGCGGAAGTCGTTGCTATAAACAAGTATACAGAAGAATTCCTTCCGTTTCAGGAGCTAATGCACAGACGCAGGAAATATGATATAGCCCGAAATGTTGAGAATTATCCGGTTTCAGTAAATGTTTTTGACGTCCTTTGGGCGTCAGGAAGAGATAAAACAAACCTACCATATTTGAAACGAAGGGAGTTATTGGAAGACATTATTACTAATTTAGAAGATCGCAAACTGACTCTGATAAATCAAAAGATCGTAACTAATGTGGATGAACTAGAAGAGTTTATGGCCAAATCAATTGAATTTGGATGCGAAGGTCTGGTCGTTAAGCAAACCAATAGTCCTTATCGAGCAGGCGCTAGAGGATTTGCTTGGACAAAAATAAAAAGAGAATATAGAAGTGAATTAGTAGATAGCTTGGATCTAGTAATAGTTGGGGGAGCTCATGGCAGGGGTAGACGAGTAGGTAAATACGGTGCCCTGTTACTTGCAATTTTTGATAAGAATGAGAATGTTTTCAAAAGTGTATGTAAAGTGGGAAGCGGATTTACTGATGAAGTTCTGGAAGAACTTTTTGATGAATTAGGAAAATACAAGATTCCAAACAAACACACTAGGGTTTACTCGAAACTAGAAATGGATACTTGGTTTACACCAACAATAGTGATTGAAATTATAGCTTCAGAGATAACGCTAAGTCCCGAATATGATGCGGGTATGAATTCTATCAGGAAAGGTTTTGGTTTATCATTGCGATTTCCAAAATTTACCAAAAAAATACGCCGTGATAAAAACCCTCAAGACATTACTGATGAAACCGAACTTATTCAAATGTATAGAAAGCAAAGGAACATAAAATTGTAGTCTTCATTAGATCTAGTCGGCGACTTTTAATGTATTAGATTGCCGGCTTTGCAGTTACTACAAGTTTGAAATTATTCAATATATCCTTACATCTATTTCTGATAGTTACTTCAGTAACACCTGCAAAATTGGATACGTCTATCTGAAGAAGATTTACTCCAAGAAGTACCGATGCAAGATAAATATATGCCGCGGCTAAGCCATTGGGTGCCTTACCGTCTGAAAAGAAATTATTGTTTGTTTTTTGGGCAATTTCAAGAGCCAATCTTTCAATTTTTGTATCTATTTTTGCAATATTTGCAAGTTTAGAAATATAATTATCAATTGCAAATATTGAAGGAACTGTGGAACCATGAGAAAATGGTTCTGCAATGCCAGTTGATCTATTTTCAGAATTTTGAATCTTTGGTTCTGATTCGTCAATAACTGAAGGTATGTCTGTTTCACTTATGGGCTCATCTATTTTGTTCATTTCCATTACCATCGATCTATAATATCTGGATGCTAGTTTCACACTTGATTTATCATATTCCGATATACCAGCGGCTTGGACTATTTCTTCTATGGATCTAACAACACCACATCTTTTACAGGCTAAATAAATGGTGGCTGATGCAATACACGTAATAGACTTTCCTTTAGCCTTACTATTATTCTCAAAATTACGATAAATCATTGAGGCAGTTTCTGTTATGGTTTTTCTGAGGCAAAGAACAGAACATACTTCATTAATTTTAGAAAGAACATTTGATAACCTTCTTTCTTTTGAAGAATTAACCCTTAATCTACTATGCCATTTGCGTGATCTATTCATGAGTTCCACGTTTTGATAATCTATGGCCCTCCCGCTATAATCTCTAGAACTGTTTCCTATTTCAGTTCTCAATCCAAAATCATGGAGTGACAAACTTGTAGAACCACTTGCTCGTGTATTCTTATTTCTTTCTTCAAAATCAGTTGAATTGGTTTCCGGTCCGTAGTAGTCGACTTGTTCCATGACTACACATCCACACTTGTGGCACACATATTCACCCTTTCCATAGTCAAGGATTATCTTTGATTGGCATTCTGGACATTGTGAACAATATTCCACCGATGTCATGCCATTTTTCTCCTTCTAGACTTGTTCCTTCTTATTGACGACTTAAATTGATGACTGAAACTGGGTGATCTGTACACTTTCCCCCCAACAGTATACTTTGAATTTGATGTTAGCATCACCGATGCATACGGTGATTTAACTGAACCTATTAATTCAATAATCTTACCAATCCTAGAACCCTTATTGTCGGTTAGCGCCTGACCTATCAAGTTGTGGTTAATATTCTCTTCAACTTTAACAATAAGCCTTCCACTCTTGGCCATGTGGATAATTTCACCTATCATTTCCATTATGTATTTACACCTTATCACACACTCATTATCATTTTAATCTGTCAATAAAAGGTTAGTTTCAAGATAAATAAAATCGATCATCATTCAGTTCAGAACTGGGATGTGATACAGGAACCATGACATTGTTAGCGTTTTTGTTGTCTTGCCTGAAACATCTCTTTTGCAATTTGATTAACAACAGATGTTTTTTTCTCTTTTTTCGATATCATGATATATCCTGATTTTACGAAGGCTCTTCTTGGATACCTTGCTTGGTTATTAGTATCTTCTTCAGAAAAATCTAATTCTAAATTTTCCGATGCACCAATTAGCTCTTGCATTGTAGGATCAAAAACCGAAATATTTTTGCTTACTTTTCGCCCTTTCTTTCTTGATAAATTCCTGTTAAAGTAGTCCAACCACACTATCTGATGATCGTAATCCTTCATTATCGATACTATGTTTTTTCGCATAATTAATTATTTTGAATCTGTAACGAGACAATTTTGTGGTATTGGTCAAAAATTATCCTTTCCTTCATCATGTAAGCCTAGACACCAAATTTCAATTATTTTATATAGCCAGAATTCATTACCAAAAATGTCCCGCGGTAGCTCAGCCTGGTAGAGCTTTCGGCTGTAGTAGTCGGCAGAAATTGCTAACCTCGTGAAACAGCCTATCAGGCTAACATTTGCAGCGACCGAAGAGTCGCAGGCTCAAACAGATTTGATTTCATGGTCTTCTGGAGTAAATCCTGCCCGCGGGATACACTTCATACTGTAAACGAATATGTTCAACTCTAGATCCCCATAACCACGAATACTTTTTTCTGTTATTGTTAAATTACCCAATCTGTGAAATACTTGTGTTGACTATCTCTGGACATGTTGAACCGCACATCAAAGAATCCAACCATATTAGAGATTTTGTGTTTGGGTTTGGTGATGGTATAAATACATCATTGGGAATAGTGGCAGGGGTTGGAGGAGCTAACAGCTCTCCTGATTTTATAATATTAGCCGCACTTGTAGGAATGTTTACGGGTGCAAAAGCAATGGCAGTTCAAAATTATTTAGCCGTAAAATCGCAAAGAGAAATTCTTGAATCTGAGATAGAAAGAGAAGAATATGAAATAGAAAAATATCCCAAAGAAGAACGGTTAGAAATTGAAGAAATTTATCGTGCCAAAGAATTTGACGAAGATCTGGTAAAGCGTGTCACAGAAAAGATCACTTCCAATAAGAAAGTGTGGCTTCAAACAATGTTGACTGAAGAATTGGGACTGAATTTGGATATTGTGGGTAACCCTATCAAAGGAGCTCTTATTATGTTTGCATCGTTTATTATAGGTGGAATATTGCCAATTTTGCCATATCTGCTGTCCAAGACAGGTTATATTCCTCTTCAATTTTCATTATGGGTAGCTATCGCGATTAGTATCACTTCTTCGTTCATAATTGGAGCCAAGAAAGCAAAATTAGCAAAGAAAAATTGGGTAAAAGGAGGAATAGAAATGTCAGGATTAGGAACTGGAATAGCTCTATTAGGATATGGAATTGGCGCAGAATTGAATAATGCAAATCTGCTAAACTTTTGAAAAACTGATCATATTGTTTTCAAATAAATTCAAAGTTTGTGTCTCTCTTGCAACAGATTCGGCTGATAAGTTACCTGCATTATTTAATAGCGCCTTTCAGAAAGAGGCAGATTTTGTGGAAATAAGATTTGATCATATCATCTACAGAGATATAGACCATGCCCTAAAAATGACTAGTAAGATAAAAAATACAGCAATCTTTACCTTAAGATCGAAAGAAGAAGGAGGTTTTTTTGAAGGGAGTGACAGAGAACGTATTTCATTATTAGAGAAAATAGCTTTGGCTAGGCCAATGTTACTTGATATAGAGATGTCTACTTTAAAAAAAGAAAGAGGTATTAGAAAATTTCTGTCTGAAAATAAGGTTCCAATACTTGTATCATCACATGATTTTAAAAAAACATCCAGTCCTTCTACACTTTTAAAGAAATTTGAGGTAATGAGAAACTACAGTAACTATGTTAAGATGGTTACCACTGCAAGATCTATTGAAGATAATTTCAAGTTGCTTTCACTCTATGATAACAATCATGATACAAGATTGATTGCATTTGCCATGGGAGAGCACGGAATATTGTCAAGAATTTTATGCAATTTACATGGAAACTCACCGTTTACTTATGCTTCATTGGATAAACCCCTAGCCCCAGGCCAACTTGATATTGTTTTAATGAAAAAAATATACGCTAGAATTGTAAATAATCTGAAAAGCAAATGAGTACTGACTTTAAGACTTATTGCATTATTGGGGATCCTATCGACCACTCACTATCACCGGCAATTCATAACGCTGCATTTACTACATTAGGGTTAAATTGCAGCTATATTGCATTCAGGGTTCAAGAAGGTCAATTAAAAAATTCAATGGATTCTTTACGGGCAATAAACATTGGAGGGTTCAATGTGACTATGCCGCACAAAGTTACGGTCCTAAACTATGTCGATGGGTCTGACAAGATTGTTGAGATGGTCGGAGCTGCAAATACGGTAAATAATGAAGGTGGAAAGTTTCATGCATACAATACCGATGTTGTTGGTTTCATTGAACCATTACGTCAACGAAAGATTGATCTTAATGGCTGTGAAGTACTAATTTTGGGAGCTGGAGGTGCTGCTAGAGCAGTGGCGGTTGCACTCTCTCAAGAAAAAGGAGTTTCCAAGATCAATATTTTCAATAGGGATATTAATCGATCCACAAATTTAGCAAATATCGTTAACAAGTCAGGAATAGAAACAAGCATCATATCCCAGAATGACGTACAGAAAATTGCATTTAGGTCTAATCTTATCATAAATACCACTCCACTCGGTATGAAAAATGAACAAAGTTTGATAAAAACTTCCAGTATAAGTAAGGAATCAATAGTATATGATATAGTGTACAAACCGATTGAAACTAAATTGCTAGAAAATGCTAAAACCGCTGGTGCTCAAGTAATCTATGGTTATGAAATGTTACTTGAACAGGCTATTGCCTCATTTAAGATATGGTTCAGAATCGATCCACCTATTGAGTCAATGAAGAAGGTCTTATTTGGAATGTTTGGTGAACCTATGTGACCGTAAAGGTAACATCGGTAGTTCATGGCGCCATTTCCATAGTGAACGCTGTTGCCACAGGATTTGGTTCTGCAATGGGTATTTCGCTTGAAGTGAAAGTTGAAATTGTATCAAAGAAAGGTTTTGGAATAATATTTCAAAAGGGACGAGGTAGTCCTATGATTAAGAAAATAATCCATGACATGCTGCCACCAAAGTATCTTGATAACAACCAATTATTGATTAATATAAACTCCGAGATACCATCGGGCATGGGATTGAAAAGTTCGAGTGCAGTATCAAACGCAGTTGCATTAGCGTGTAATTCATTAGTAAACCAAGACATTAATGATGAACTTGTACTAAATTGCGCAATAGATGCATCGCTATATGCAAAGACAACCATAACCGGTGCATTTGATGATTCGAGTGCTTGTTATTATGGTGGATTTGTTACCACTGAAAACTATAAGCGGAAATTAATGAAAAGAGAGCCTTCTCCTACGGACGTTAGTGCAGTAATATTTTTGCCAAACAATAAAAAAAGAGGTGACACTTCTAGGCTTAAATTACTCTCTGATATTTATCTTGAGGCCTTTCAATTGGCTCATTCTGGCCAATATTGGAAAGCAATGACATTAAACGGAGTGTTGACTTCATCCTTACTTTCAAACAGTTACACCCTTACAAGAATGTGCCTAGAAAATGGAGCACTAGCAGCCAGCATAAGTGGTAACGGTCCTGCAATAGCTGCTGTGGCTCATGAAAGCGAAATACAAAGAATAAAGTCAGTATTGTCTAATTTGGATGGAAGGGTGATTGTTTCAAAAACAAGTAATCAAAAGGCATTTACTGTGAGAGAAATTGAGTAAAATAATTGTAACAAAGTCATTAGTAAATGGTAACGTAATATGTCCTCCAAGTAAAAGCTACACACATCGTGCCATCTTCATTTCTTCTCTGGTGAATGGAAGTTCTAAAATAATTAATCCGCTCATATCACGAGATACAATTGCAACAATTAATGCATGTAGAGCATTTGGTGTAGAAATAAAGAGTGTTGGGAAGGGTTTGATTGTTTCTGGAAATGCTTCTTTGAAGGTACCTGATGATGTTATTAACGTAGAGAACTCTGGAACTACGATGCGTTTTGTTACAGCAATCTCTGCATTACTGAACACTGGTAATGTAATAATTACAGGGGATGATAGCATCAGAAAAAGGCCGATGGGACCATTATTATTGGCTTTGAAACAACTTGGTGTTAATTGCTTTTCTGCTACAGGGAACGATAAGGCCCCAATTATTGTGCAGGGAGGTGGTATCAAGAGAAAACATATTTCTATTGAAGGTTCAATTTCAAGCCAATTCATCTCAGGTATTCTAATCGCAGGAGTGTGTGCAGAATCTGGAATATCTTTAAGGGTTATTGGAAAACAAGTGTCAAGATCCTATATTGAATCTACGCTTAATGTCATGTCCAAATTTGGAGCCAAAGTAGAAAATTCCAAGAATTATAGAAACTACAATATCCGCCATAATAAATACACTCCAACTACTTTTACCATACCAGGGGATTTTTCTACTGCGGCATTGTTGCTATCTGCAGGTACACTTGTAGGTGGTGAAGTTACCGTTACTAATTTAGACTTCTCGTTACCACAAGGTGATTCAAAGATTCTTGAAATCTTGAAGAAAATTGGTGCAGAGATTAGGATAAACAAGAATAATGGAACTGTGAAAACCGTAGGAACCGAGGCCCTGGATGGTGGTGAATTTGATCTGTCTGACACGCCAGATTTACTACCTGTTGTGGCTATCTTATCATTGAAATCAAGAAATCCTGTTAGGATATATGGAGTTTCTCATACACGTTACAAAGAAACAGATAGATTAAGAATAATTGCATCTGAGCTTAAAAAATTCGGAGTTAAAACTAGAATGCATCCCGACGAAATTATTATTGTTTCACCAAAAAAATTGAAGAACGCACACATTGATTCACATGATGATCATAGGCTTTTTATGAGCTTTGTAATAGCATCTATGATGACAGAAAAATCGGTTGTAGATGGTTTACAATCAGTTGATGTTTCTTATCCTTCGTTTGTTCAAGACATGAAAAAGATTGGTGCAAAATTCAGTCAGTCATGATCGAATTGCGTCTGATTTCTAAAGTTTTGGTAATATTATAAATTAAGATAAAGGCAATATATATGACATACAAGGGATATCAATATCCATAAAATGACTGGCAATATCTTGGGCGAGAAACTAACACTAACTAGTTTCGGTGAAAGCCATGGAAGATGCATTGGAATGGTATTGGATGGCTGTCCTGCTGGACTTCCTCTGTCAGAATCAGATCTACAGGTTGAATTAGATAAGCGAAAACCAGGACAATCATTAATTACAACTCAGAGAAAGGAGGAAGACAGAGTAGAAATACTGTCAGGAGTTTTTAATGGGTATACCACGTCAGCTCCAATATGTGCAATAATATGGAATAAGGATTCAGATTCTAAATCCTACGAGGTGATAAAGAACAGTCCAAGGCCAGGTCATGCGGATTATCCATCCTTCATAAAATACGGAGGCTTTGCCGATTATAGAGGAAGTGGGAGGTTTTCTGGTAGATTAACTGCAACAATGGTTATGGGAGGTGCAATAGCACAGAAGCTTTTGAAACATACTTTGGGAATAGAAACAATTGCATATACCATTCAGATAGGAAAAATTAGCTACACATCTTCATCCTTTCAAGAATCAAAACAAAAAAGATATGCAAATGATGTTCGTTGTCCTGATTCCGAAATCGCGGAAAAAATGAAATCGGCCATAGTAGATGCAAAGAAAGGTGGTGATTCACTCGGCGGTATTGTCGAATCTGTATCTGTAGGATTGCCAGTTGGATTGGGAGAACCAATATTTTCTTCACTAGAATCTGACCTCAGTAAAGCATTATTTAGCATTCCATCGGTAAAGGCGATAGAGTTTGGATCCGGTTTTTCAGGAACAATGCTAAAAGGTTCGGAAAATAACGATGAATATGTAATATCGGAGGATCACAAGATTTCAACCGAGACGAACAATTCTGGCGGCATTCTAGGAGGTCTATCTAACGGAATGCCAATAGTGATAAGAATCGGCTTTAAACCGGCATCTTCCATAGCAAAGAAGCAAAAAACTATAGACTGGGTTTCTAACACACAATGTGATATTGTTGTTCCTGGGAGACATGATCCCTGCGTTGTACCTCGAGCTATACCGGTAGTCGAATCTTTGGTTTCATTGGTTTTGGCTGACCATGCGATCAGATGGAACTTAATTTCACCTGTTCTAGGTGAAGAGAAAAAATGAGTGAAGAAAAGGAACTGAAATTAGAAGGACTCCGCGAAGACATGAGAGTTGTTACTGCAGATATTATAAAACTTGTTCAGAAACGAATGGAGATAGCAAGCCAAATAGGAAACATTAAGAACAATCTCATGATGAACATAGAAGATATTTCCGTAGAACAAGAGATATCCAAATATGTACATGAAATGGGAATGCAAACAGGATTAAACAATGAATTCATTGGTAGGTTGTTGAATTTACTAATTTTGGAGTCAATAAAAATTCAAAAGGAAAAGACTTCTACGAAAGAAACAAAGCTGGATCATATGGGCATGTTTCTGAAAGCAAAACAACTGGAATCTGAAGGTAAAAAGATAATTCATTTAGAGGTCGGTGAACCCGATTACATGCCTCCCGTTACTGTCAAACGTGAACTATTGAAAACTTTTGATAGAAGGCACGTTCATTATACGCAAACGGCAGGTGTTCCCCTACTAAGAAAATCAATTGCAAGTCAGAGATCTGTAAATGAGGAAAATGTGATAGTAACTCCAGGTGCAAGATTTGCGATATTTAGTGCTATGGTTTCTACACTATCAGTTGGTGATGAAATAATCATTTTTGAACCTGCATGGCCTGCTTACAGAGATTGTGCAGGTTTTATTGGCGTAAAAGTCAAGGCCATCAAGACAACAGTTGAACAAAAATGGGATCTAGACCTTAACGAGCTAGAGAGAATGATAACATCAAATACTAAGATGATAGTTCTAAACTCGCCTAATAACCCAACAGGGAAAATAATTCAGCAAAAACAGATTGATGCAATCTTAAAGATTGCCAGCAAAAATAACATTGTTGTTCTGAGTGATGAGGTCTATTCCATGTATTCCTACGTTCCATACGAGAGTATCCTGGAATTTGAATATGATAAGAGTATTATGATTTCATCATTCTCAAAAAGCCATGCTATGACAGGATTTAGAGTAGGATATGCAATATCCTCAAAAGAAATCATAGACAAAATTTCAAAAATTCAAGCATTGGCAATAACCAGCGTAGCTGAACCAATGCAATACGCTGCTACCGCAGCTCTGAAGAGTAATGTTACTAACAATGCGAGATTAATGAAGAAACGTCTTGATTTTATTAGAAGTAAACTGGACGGTGTTCCTTGCGAATTTGTCAGCCCAGACGGGGGCATGTATTATTTCATTAGATTCAAAAATGACCTCAGCGCTACCAAGATTCTGTTCGATCTCTTAAATGAAGGAGTTGCAGTAGCTCCGGGGAACGGATTTGGAGAATCATATGCTGATTATATTAGGATTTCAGCATGTCAACCAATTAAATTATTAAATGATGGATTAAAAATACTTAGAAAAGTAACGAATGTGTGATATAATGGTCAAAATAGTTGCAATAATAGGTGTTGGAAAAATGGGATTATGGTTCTGTAACTATTTTTCAAAAAAACACAATTATAAAGTATTGTTGTATGATAGACGAAAGATTAAGTTAAATTCAAACAAGTACCAAAACAAGGTAACTATTTGTAAATCATTTCAAACCTGTATAGAAAAAGCTGACATTGTAGTGGTGTGTGTACCCATCAAATTGACTATACCTGTAATTGACAAGTGTGTCTCTGGAATGAAAAATGATGCATGTATAGTAGAGATATCATCACTGAAATCGGACATTTTTAGTTCTCTGCTAAAAATTCCAGACCACATAATTCCGATCTCGATTCATCCTATGTTTGGTCCTGGAGTAAAGAACTTAGGCGATACCAAAATGTTGGTGATACCAATCCGGAACGAAAAGAGAGAGGAAAATTTAGTAAAGTCATTATTTAGTGAAACTAGAACAATTGTGATTAAGGACCCACAAACTCATGACGCAATTATGGCTATATTATTAGGATTGATTTATTACACCAACTTATTATTGGCCAGCACTTTGAGTAGAGAGAATATTACGTTACTAAAGAAGGTTTCTGGAACTACTTTTTACTTACAAAAACTTCTCTTTGAAAGTATACTAACGGATCATTCATCACTTATGACTTCACTTCTCGCAGACAACAAACATTTAGTGAGACATCTTAAAAAATACAACTTAGAATCAGCAAAGTTATTTGGTATGATAACCACTAACAAAAAGTTGCTTGAAAAAAAAATAAATCAGATAAAGAAGGGCTATGCAAACAAGAGAGACATTCGAGCCTCATATGAAAATATGTACTCAATTATATCAAAAATGGACAACAAATGAAAGATTATTTTTTCTATCATTTAGATTTAGGGTAATCAGATATGATGAAAAAAATTGTTTCTGATTTGCGTTGTGTAAATAAATCATGTAAGAGTAAAGTCTTGACATTAGAATCGCTTCGAGAAGTAGGAGATGAATGCATAGAAGGATTTCTTTCATGCAGTATTTGTAGCTCGCGATTTCCAATAATTCAAGGTGTTCCAATCGTATTGCAAAATTTTCATCACTATGCTCGTCAAAGGATTGCTACATATGGCAAGTGGATACTGATTTCCAAATCGGCTAAACTTAAGGATTTTCTCAGATCAATTGGAGAGAAAATTCATTCTCCAACATCTAATGATCTTTATGAGGAGAACAACAGCTTGTATAAAGCCTATTTGCATAATTATCACGACGATCATTTCGAGGATCGGTTATCATCACTCTTTAAAAGAAAAATAGAACCTGATCATATCTATAGAATGGTAGCAAAAAAGAATCTTAACTTGAAGGGAATTGGTTTGGACATTGGTTGCTCAATTGGTTCAAGCACATTTGAATTGGCAAAAAGATTGCCGTTTGTTTTTGGAATAGACTTATCATTCTCATTCATACTTGAGGCAAGAAGAATAATGCGAAATAAAAAGAGTAAAAATATTGAGTTCCTTGTATCAGATGCAACAAATCTACCCTTTGAATCAAGACACTTTCAAACCATAATTGCTTTGAACCTTGTTGACAGAGTCGATCCAAACAAACTAATAGTTTCAATAAATAGATGCATCAAGGATGATGGAAAATTAATATTGATTGATCCTTACCATCATGTTAACGGTGGCTCTGATCAATTTGATTCTATTAAAATCAGAAAGATTATAGAAAAATCCGGATATGAAATAAGAAGTAATGAATCATACATTCCTTGGATATTGAAAATGAATGAAAGAGCTTATCTTTTCTACTTTGTCGACTTCATTGTAGCGAATAGAGGGAATTAACATCATTTGATTTATTATTTCAACCATTTTTTTGCGATCATATATAATCGGCTGAGACAATAGTTCAAAGACTATATTTTTTTATTTTGCTTTCTTAAAGGATTTGCAATTGCATCTAACGAATTTCCTATCAAAAAGAACGCTAACCCAGTTAAGGCTATCATTAATCCAGGAGGAATAATCCACCACCATATACCCCGTGAAGCCGCATCTGCGGTATTTGCATCATGGAGCATCTGACCCCAAGTAGGCAATGTTGGATCTCCCAGACCTATAAAACTCAGCGCAGCTTCAGCTAAAATAGCACCTGGTACAGAGATGGCTACGCTTGCAAATGTTAGGGGTAGCAGTTGTGGGATTATGTGTTTGAAAATAACCTTCATATCTGACTGGCCCATCAATTTGGCAGCTTCAACATACTGAAAATTGCGCATTTGTAAAGCGATACTTCTAATCACTTTTGCAGTTCCCATCCAACCAAAAGTCATCAATATTAGAATAATCAAAAAAATGCTCCGTCCAAAAGTAATCGATAGAAGAATAAGGAGGATCAAAGTTGGGAAAGCATAAAAAATGTCATTAATGCGCATCATTCCTTCATCAGTTTTCTTTCCTCTGTAGCCCGATACCACCCCATATATAAGCCCGATAGATATTGAAAATATAGATACGGTCAAGCCTATGAAAAGCGCTATAGGTATTCCCCATATGATCCCAATAAACAAATCTCTTCGTAGATCGTCAGTTCCCATGATACCAAAGACTTTACCACCAAGAATAACACCAACATTTTCTATGCTACTAGAATTATCGAACAGGAAAAATTTCTGTGATATGTGGTATGTCCCGTGCAGAACTTGAGGTTTATTGGTATCTGAGAACAACAGGATTGGTGGTTCGAATCCCGATATTGGAAAACTAAAGACATTTTGATATTGACTTAGAGACTCCTTAATGTTATTGTTTGTAGAGAAGATTCTGTCTGTAAAACTATTGTTTAGATTATTTGTAGTCGGCAAGGATGAATAATAAACGGTAAAGGTATTGTTATCAGGTCTGGTAATATCAATTTGCAATACTGGTGGTACTTCATCATATTTAACTGAATAGAGGAACATAAAGTCATCAGGAAAGTCGTCTGCCTGAATATTAACATCGAATATAAAGTTAGATACTCTTATCCCTTCTGATATTTCAGAAGTTGTTTTTGCATCGGATTGATCTAGTAAGGTATGTTCAAATTCCTTGGAACCAAAATAACTGGTCCAAAGCGGAGCCGCAGTTTTTGGATTATTAATCCAATAGTCAGGATCATTCCATAACCTATAGGAATCAAATGGTATGACTAGTACTGCTATTGCAGTCAATGCTAACAAGAAACCGAGAATCGATACTCCAATTATTCCACGGCGAGATTTTATTAGCCCTAATAATAATTTCTTTTGCAACAGACTAGCTTCCTTTCACTCTAGGGTCCAATAAACTATATGCAATATCGGTAATGAATATGGTTACCAAAAAGATTAATGTGCCAATGTATGTAAGCCCAATAATGATAGGAATATCGAGTAGACCTATCGCATCATAGAAGAGTTTCCCCATACCTGGCCAATCAAATACAGCTTCTGTAATAATAGATCCCCCAAATGAACTTGCTAAACCCAACCCAACTGCAGTTGCAACAGGAGGTCCGGCGTTTCTTAACGCATGAGAATATAGAATTTTTCGTTTGGAAATTCCCATTGTTCTTTTTGCATAAATAAAATCTTCGTTCAAGATATTTATCAAGAAATATCTTACAATATAAGCCCATGAACCAAAAGAAACAATGACCAATGTAATCAGGGGAAGGGTCATATGATAAAGTAGATCAAAAATATAATTAGGATCAGAGGGAGATGAAAGAGGTGTAGCTCTTGCAGGAAATATGTGTAAGGTGAATGCAAATACAAGAATCATGATCATTGCTACCCACCATGAGGGAAAGCTGTTACTAAATATGGCGATAATCGAATTGAATTTATCCCACCAGGAGCCTTCTTTGCCTGCAACATATGCACCAAGAAAAATACCAATAATAGTAACAAGTATAGTTGCTGTAGTAAATAGTAATAAGGTCTTCGGAACTTTTTCAATAATAATATCTCGAACATTGGATGAACCATAATCGGAGGTAAAGAAGTGAGATTTTCCCAAATCCAAGGTCATTACGCTAACAACTCTATGAATTAGTTTTGCGGGATTAAAGGAATCCTGATCTAAACCAAGTGTTTTGGATCTAAATTGAATTTGGTTGTTTATATAAGATGACCTTTCTTCGGGATTTTGAAATTTGAGTGTTCCTTGATTTACTTCATCGATCACTTGGTTTCGTATTGCATCTACAAGTAATTTATCAAGTGTCGGACCAAGCAAAATGACAGTGATTAAGATGGTCGAAAACAGGACCAAAAACATGTTAATTGAACGAAATAGTAAGGATCTTCCTAGGCCCAATTGCTCCTAGTTAACTATGTTATCAATATAACTTAATCTGCATCTGCGTATCTCAACATCTATTTGTGATTAAAAAAATCAAAGGGCTATTTATTGATCATTGTATTTGGGACTGTGATAAGGACTCCACTATAGATATCGGGCCTAAGTGCATAATTGCTTTTGACAAATAATTCAAACTCATTTGGACCAATAGACATTCCTTTAGTAGTAGTACCATTAATTGTAATCATGAAATTTCCTTTATTATCTACCCAATCTCCCTCTCCCTGGGTCACAAGGCGATTATTCTTATCAGTAATAAAGTAAGTTAGTGAGGCATTACTATCATAGTTATCTCCAACGGTAATATTCCCCGTGATAGTTAATGGCAAACCGCTCGTAACCACTTTTGGTTGTTGAACTTTTACAAATTTGGCAAGTTTAGCGGTTTCAAAATTAGCCCAATATCCTTTGGCATATGGATAAGTACTGTCTCTAAATGCAGTTAGTGTTATTACTTTACCTGTTGGATTATAGTTCTTAATTTCATATGGTCCGTTACCAATTACTGCGTGATTATGTTCAGATATCCACTTTATACTTGCGTCATATCGCTGCATTGCATCCTCAATAGTAACATAATCCCTTAGTGCCGCAGGTACGTATCGCTCCGATTTCATTTTTTCCAACTCTAACTTTATTGCTTGTGCATGACTTGGTATTATCAATGATAACCATTCAATATTCTTGACTGTTGCTTCCGATCTAGTATATGCAAAGTTTCCGTTTTTCACTAATCTTTCAATTGCTGCATTAACTTCCCATGGAGAAGTTGCCCAAACCGATGCGAAATCTGCTATTTCTTTGCTATCAAAATGCCAGTAATCAACAAATGAAACTGCGTTATTGTCATCTAGAAACTTAGTTCCTCGAAGATACTGTAGCGAAATTACGGCTTGTGCAGCATACTCTGGATCAAATGTAAGATCAGTTGAATTAATTTTGGACGACCATTCATATAGAAAATAGAGCGGATAAATTAAGTCTGCCTTACTCATTGGTTGACCAGTTTGCCAGTTTGAATAAGTCATATGATAGGTAACCTTACTCTTGGAAGTATTTTCTCCAACTTTCTCCCAAATTTGATTCCTCGGATTCCATTTTAAAGCGTCACTGTCCACTGTGAGTCTTTTTTCTGGCCCCATTGTTGTAATATTAGTCCATTGGATCCTCAAAGGAACTACTTCGCCAGTATATGGGTTCCTAGATGTAGCTGAATCTGATACTAAGGAAAGGATATTTGTACAGTAGATGTCATTACAACCTCCTACGCCGTTCCATGCGCCTTGATATATCTGTTTAACACCTACATTAATAGTGCTCGAGTTCTTGTCTGATCTTGCGTTTATGAGAGATTTGTCTGTAGAGATACCTGCGCCAAAGTCATTAATTAACCCTTTAATTGAAGAGGAAGCCACGTACGGATCTATATTTTGAGCTACAAAAATCCTAACAGATTCTTGAATTCCTGAACTCACTGCCTGTCTCAATAGTTCATTACGTTCCTCTTGAGTAGTAAAATTGGAAAATTCTATACTTTGTGTAATTTTATCAAGTGTGGAGTTTTGATAGTTCCAAAATGATGGGTTAGCCCATCCAGGCATTTTACCAAAGTAAGGAGAGTACATTTGAGCTGCTGTAACAGGATTGTATCTAACAAAGGCGGATGTTCCACCGAAAGCTTCAGTATAAATTTGCCATCCCAATTCTTGCGGGTCTGTGCCATATACTATAATGTTAGCCTTATTCAAGTCGCCATAGTTTCTTTGGACAGTAAAACCAATATTGTCGAGTTGATTTGCAAGTATTTCACCCATTGATTTTCTAGGCAAATCATCGCTTCTTATCATAAATTTGATCAAAATCGGAGCACCTTTGAATGTCCATTTTTCTCCTACCTTTATTGCGCCATTTGCAATCAATACTTTATCAATTGCTTCTTTAGCAAGATTTGGATTATATTTGAAATTGTAAGATTCCAGAATTGGAATAATAGTTTCGTATTCCGGTGAGGATATTCCAAATGGGTCTATTTGGACACTTCCATAACCATTTAGAATTTCATCCACTACGAATTCACGGTTAATCAGATAATTTATTGCAAAACGAATTTCCTTGAATTGGAATGGATTTAAGACATTAGGATCCTTGGATGGTGCGGGATTTAACAAATAGGCAAATGAACCTGCATTTTTTTCATAGATTTTCAGGGCACTATCATTTGAAATGGAGGATACTTTCTCAAGAGGTATTCTAAAAAAGTATGTGTCAAGATTCCCTGTCTTAATTTCCTGTAAAGCCGTATTTCCGTCGAGATATTGAATGAATCTTAAATTGTCTGTATATGCTCCCTTATCATTTGATGCAATTGCATTAGCAGTAGTAAAAGAAGGAACAATCACTATCATAATTAAGAGTAAAGCCGCGAGTACTTTGGATATTTGTGTCAATTGTTAAGTGGTAAAGTTAAGTGATTTATGAAGTTTCTTGATCGGCGCGTATTATTTGAAATACAAGATAATATACACGATTGCTAACTAGTTCTGTGGTCTCCACAATCCCTAGATACAAAACTCAGCTATCCTTGTTGTTTGACAAGGGAGCAATATCGGAAAATGTCTATAAGCATTTTATGATTAGGGGTTTGAGGGTTGTATCACCCTCAAATGATCATGGACTTTATCATTTAGGAGAAATCTTGCCGGAGATAGTTATCGGTGCTTCTGAAGAATATATCCGCAGTATGAAGGTGCCGTACCAGGCGACTAGTTATATTGCTGCAAGAAGAGAGAATACTGGTACAGCGGTTTATATTTACAAGATTAATGACAGACCGGGAGGCGGCGTCCTTTCACTTACAGGAGGTATTAGAAAATTAGGGGATAGTATCTTCGCATCAACTCACAGAATCTTGCTGGGCAGGAAGGCCATGATGATTAGCGCTGACAATCTAGTGGTCAATAAAGAACATATTTGGAATTGGCAGTTTTTTGGAAACACAATAAGAGAATCCAATCCAAATATCTATGAGGACCTGGTCAAGTTGAGTGAAAAAGTAGGTAAACGATCAGAGTTTCGTCAAATTGTAGTGGCTAGATCTGACAAAACATTTCGTAGACTCAACATCGCAGGATTATGTAGGGAAAATCAAATAAAAATTCTTGATCCCAAACATGGAATCAAAGTTACATTCTTGACAAACGATTTAGGATATGAATATGCTTCAAAATTCCTTCCCGAATCAGATCTTATTGAATATGTTATTACTGGAATAGACTTTGATATGTATTTGGCCATGACCAAATTCAGAAAATTACATGGCACTGACATGATACTAAATGATGGTGGTCGTATCATGTCAAATTCTGTTCGGGATCAAGGGTTGTTAGGGGAAGAGAGGATTACACTCGAACCCTATCCAGGAGATCAGTTCATACCGCATCGTTCTAAATTAGATCAACAAAATGTACTTGGTATAGAAGGAACAGGAATTGATGGGGGAGAAATCGAAAATGGAATAAAGGTCTATTCGACAAGAATCAACGATGAGTTTGCCAACGTATATCTATATCCACTGAAAGTAAAAAGTGAAGATGATTCCAAGATACACAGATAATTTCGATTGAGCTTTATTATTCATCATTTATTCATGTAATGATATCAGAGATTCTTCTTATTCTTGTTGGCAACCCTTTTCTTTAGGGCGTGATTCATCTCATCAAACAGTTTTGCCAAGTCCCATCCTACGTTCGTGTATGAAATGTTACCATGGGTAGATCTTATGTGTACATCAATTTCGTACCTCTTCCTAGACCCAGATACTTTACTTAGTTTAATATGGCATCGTGCTTGTTCAATGTCAGGATGAATTTTTCGCATAAACTTAGTGATGTTCGCAAATTTCGATTTTGCAAGCTCTGCGTCAAATGGTTCATCAGGTAGACCTACAATAAACATTGGAATATCTTCCGCTAACTGTTCCCCTAACATGGCAACAATGTCTCTATAGGTTATAATTCCCTGAATCTCATCCCATACGTTAATAATACAGTAACTAGATCCTGCCCGCGTCATTTTATCACACACACTCATCAGAGTATCGTCGACACTTGCAGTTATTACGTCATCATTGGATAGGCCGGCTACTTCAATGGATAATTTATCCTCCGCGTCGTTTATTCCTATTGATTTCTTACCTATTCTTTCAGAAGGCGACATTAATTTCATGATGTCAGATGATGTTATGATACCAACTAAGCGACTGTTATCAACCACAGGCAGATGATCAATTCTTCTTCGTTTCATTAATGATTTGGCAGCAGATACAGTTTTGCGTGAATCAATAACAATTGGATCTGCCGTCATGATATTAGATGCATTGACTCGTATTTTATTTTCTACTAGTTGTTTATTTATCAAATCAACAATCCGCTTCGCAGAAACTTGACCCTCAATATTTCCATTTTGAACTATAGGAAGAGTTCTCAATCTATAGTGACTCATAATCCTTGCTGCCTCTCCAACTGCACTCTCCCTTCGCAACCCTGGTATGATTTTTCCAACGAAAGATGGTTTTGTTGTCTTGATGTCTTTTGCACCAATAATGTCTCTAATACTTAAGGCAGCTATCCTGTCAGATAACTCAACGAAAACATCATATGAATTAGTTTCAATCAAAGTACTGATAATTTTTGATAATGATTCATCCGGAGAAACGACTACAGGTGATTCAATGAGCTCTCCGACAGGGATACTTCGAACTGAGCTGAGATTATCATGAATTCTGTTAATAGTCAACCTCAAGGATAATATTTTCTTGTACATTAAAGGATTTATGCAATTCTAGCGTGTCGCAATGTAACACACTAAATCTCAACAAATCATAATATTATCATGCGGAATATTGAATTTGACCTTATTCTTGTAAATTTTGCTAAAAGCTTGAAAATGATACTACGGTTTAAAAAACTAGTAAAAAATATTTTTTGAATAACTACTTGTTCTTAATTATTGTTAGTCCTATTGATCTTTTTTATCAAATTTATTTGCAGTTGATCTAATGATATTAGTCTGCAAAGTTTTTTAGAAAGGAATAGTGGTACATGATTGTAAGATTAGTTATGCCAAGGTCTAAAGCACAAGTTTCAAGCAAGAGCACGAAGGACGGCAATACAGGAAATGATGAATCTCTACCAAAATGGGCAGAAGATGAAATAAAGTCGGTGCAATTTGGGGAGCCAGAAATTCTAACAAGATCAGGATATATACTAGCTGTCTATGAAGATGTATGGAAAGTTGATTTGCAAATATACGAAGCTCTCTCTGACGGACGTACTATAATCGAAGGTTTGGATGTGCCTAAAAATTTAAAAATTTCTGACTTTCTAAAAGGATTCATTTACGAATTTAAGATAAGGATGTTCAAAGGCGAGCTAAGCTCCAAGCTAGTTGAGTTATTAAAATCAAAATATAATCTCGACATGAATGCGATATACAAATTTGAATTGGAAGATCTTCAACTCATGGATGTTGAATCCGATATACAAGCATCAGCCAGCACTGCTGATGACGAGGATGAATAAACTTTCAGTATCAGTTTTTCAACATTCTTCTAAATGAAGCTCCAACGATTGGATTTACTATGAAGGGTATTGTATTCTTTAACCATATCCCACCCCTCATGTAAAATGGCACAACAATTTCTAATCTATTTGATGTTGATGCTCTGATAATTGCTTTGGAAACAGAATGTGGATCTAGATAAAATCGTTCCTTATTTTTGAACTTATTACCAAATGATGGGTGTTGAAAAAAATTTGTCTTTACTCCAATAGGACTTACCACGGTAACTCTAATTCCAGTACCGTGTAATTCGTGTTTGAGTGATTCGGAAAATCCAAGTATTGCGAATTTTGATCCACAGTATGCGGCCAAACCAGGAATTCCAAAGCTGGCTGCAAGAGATGCAACATTTATGATATGTCCGCTCTTTTTTCTTAACATTGATTCAAGAAATACTTTTGTACAATAAATCATCCCAAGGTAATTCGTTTTGGTTACTTGTTCAATCTCCTCTATCGATTGATCTGCTACTTTTCCCAATATTCCAATTCCAGCATTGTTTACCAATATGTCAATATGATCATAAACTGAAAGCACATCCTTGGCCATCTTTGATACTTCAGAATTATTCGACACATCACAGGAGAAAATCATGGATTCACATTTATAACGGATTTCTGTTGAAACCTGGGACATTAGTTCCTTGTTTCTAGAAACAAGGATAATCGCTTTGACCTGTTTTTCCGCAAAATCTAAAACTGTTGATCTCCCTATACCCGAAGATGCTCCAGTCACTACAACTATTTTTCCTTTTAGTTTATCCATTGTAAATCCTCTTTGATAAAGATGTGAGCATTTCTTTTCTATTAGTTTAGCTGTTATCCAAATTCTTGGACTTTATCTGATGTGCAATGGAATCCTTACCAATTGTAATTCTCATTAGAGCAATCCACATAATAACGAGAGGGACATGATAAGTAGCAATTCTCCAAGCGATGATTACAGATAATTGAGAAGAATTAAGTACATCCGTCAAATTTGGAATAGTACTAATATTTGTGATATACGCCCAGACGCCCAATTCTGCCAAGCCGGACCCGCCTATAGTAATAGGTAATGTGGATAAAGCAGTAGAAGCTGAAGTGGCCATAAATGATTGGAAAAATCCGACATGCTGACCAACAGAATCAGCAAGAACCAAAAATGAAATACCCTGAAAAGCAAAAGCTACAAATGTTATTGCCATTCCCACCGAAAGTACCTTTACTGAGTGAAAAGAAGTAAAATTTTCTCTGCTCATCTTGCAAAGATCTGCTAAGGCAATATTTGTTGAATTTATTATACGATCTGATCTTTCCTTTGAAAGGAATCTATTTATCAATCCAAGTGCAAATTTTGGCAATTGCATGTTTCTGTTTGCAGACAGCACCACGACAAGAAACCAAAAAGCAAAAGTTGGGATGGCAACTATAATTACCAAAATACCAATAAAGGAACCACCACCAAAAATGGCTACACCTCCTGCTATAAATGCCAAAATACTACCTGCAAAGACATCGGCTATTATTTCTGCAGTAGCAACCCAAGCAGCTTTGCCCGCCGGAACACCGTTCTTAATAAGCCATGCTATCCTTACTATTTCACCTCCAATAAAAGAAGGAGTAGTTTGTGTGACAAATTCCCCAGCAATTCTTGCATTCATAGTTTTTAGAGTAGTGCTATAATTTGGGCCAATGAAGTGTTTAATAAAATACCTAAATCTATAGGCCTGTAACAAAATTCTAACCATAACGGCCGAGACAGAAAGAAGAAATGGTAATGGACCTACTGAGAATACATCAGCGGGTGAAACCGGTGTAAAGGTAAATAGTAATAAAAATGGAATAAGGCTCACAGCAACTGCAATTAATCTCCATTTCAAGCCTACTCAATTCAAAATAATAGAAGGTCATATAATAATCAATAGAATTAATATATTCACTCTTTCTTTGAACTTTGTTTGCAAACTATTTTTGTTACTGGGACAGCAGGTTCTGGAAAATCACTTCTTACATCCAAATTAGTTCAGTGGTATAAAGATAATAGCTTTTATCCAGTCTCTTTGAACCTTGATCCCGGCGTTATCTCATTACCTTATGAACCCGATGTTGACGTGAGAAATTATATCGATATTGACAAAATAATGTCTCGGCATGACCTGGGACCAAATGGCGCACTCATTATGGCCGCAGACATGATCGCTACAAAACTAGATGAGATACAGGAAGAAGTTTATGATCTGAATCCAGATTTTGTGATAGTAGATACCCCTGGTCAAATAGAGCTTTTCATATTTAGGGCTAGTGGACCGTACTTTGTTTCAAATTTTCAGTCCGATAGTAAAATAAACATTTTTACCTTCGATGGAATTCTGGCGTCATCTTCACCAATTAGTTTCATTTCTATTGCACTAATGGCGACATCTGTAAGACTTCGATTGAATATATCACAGATTGATGTGATGACAAAGAGAGATCTGGTAATTGACAAGCTTCAAGATTTACTTAGATGGTCTTCCAAATCCTCTCTAGAAGATTCGCTCCATAACGAAAAGAATATTGAACATTCAATCTTGAGCAGAGATCTTTTACAGGCTTTGTACAAAAATAAACTAATGCAAAACCCAATTCTTGTTTCAAGTCTAACAATGAGTGGAATGGTAAACCTTACTGCGGCGCTTTCTAGAGTATTGAACCTTGGGGAGGAAAAAGGGGATTAGAATAAGGCATGAGGGAAACATTAGATATTTGTAAAGCAAAGGCACCATCATCAACAGCCAATTTAGGTCCAGGGTTTGATGTTTTTGGGTTAGGTCTCGATCTTTTCTATGATACCGTATCTATTAGTAAGTTAGCAACAAAAAATGGAAAAATAAGAATCACATTACAAAATAATGATACCATGATACCTTCTGTGGCTGAGGAAAATACGGCAAGTCTATCAGTCATGAAAATATCTAGAAAATACAAAATCAAAAATGACCTTGACATCAATATTGTCAAAGGAGTACCAGTAGGATTAGGATTGGGAAGCAGTGCCGCTTCTAGTGCTGCTGCCGTTACTGCATTCAATGAACTTTTTCAATGCCAGTTAACCGAAAATGAATTATTGGACTATGCTGCTGAGGGCGAAGTGAGTAGCGCTGGTGTAAAACATTACGATAATGTTGTGGCCTCATTGTTCGGAGGATTCGCAATAGTAAGAACATATCCTACTCTTCAGTTTAGTCGAATAAATACCCCAAAAGATTTGGTACTTGTTGTTTGTATTCCCAAAATAGTAACTCCTGCTAAGAAAACTAAAGTAGCGAGAAGTGTGATACCAAGAACAATTCCACTTGAAGATCACACAAGGAATTTAGCCAATGCATGCATGATGGTAAGTGGTTTTCAGTATCAGGATACAAAGCTTCTATCAAGTGGTATCAATGATATCATAGTTGAACCTGCCAGAAAAAACCTAATTCCAGGTTATGATAAAATAAAATCAAATGCCCTGCACTCTGGTGCCCTGGCAGTAACAATAAGCGGTGCAGGACCGTCAATGATTGCCTTCACGAATTCAAACAACGATGCCAAAAGGATTGGTAAGTCCATGGAGGAAGGATTCGCTGATTCTAAAATTGAGAGTCAGGCATACGTTTGTGGAGTTAGCAGAGGTGCTAAAGTAATTTCTAAACATTGATTCTAAATAAGTTGGAAAAAAGAGGAGATGTTATTTTTTGCTCTTGTTGAGAAAATCAGACATCATCTTTTTCCTATCCTCATGTGCAAAGCATAATGACCATCCGTAAATTTCCAACCTGAGTCCTGTATCGAGATCTGCATCCATACCTCTGTTTATTAGCATTTTACTCACCTTTACAGCGTTGAAGCTATTTTTTGAAATCTGTTTGGCCATTGCAATACACTCATTCATCAGCTTATTGTTGAGTAGCTTTGCTATCTGATTGTTCCTTTCTTTTTGCTTCTCCTTGTCGTCAGCTGCAACCTCAGCAGGGAGATTATCATCTGGTGTCAAGCTAATCACGTTATTTACCAGACCCAATTGAAATGCTTCTTCTGCAGGTATCATTCTTCCAGTAAATACTAGTTCCTTAGCCTTAGCTGGTCCCACTAATCTCATCAACCTTTGTGTTCCACCCCATCCAGGAGGAATTCCTATTGTTACCTCTGGTTGACCGAGTCTTGCATTACTGGATGCTATTCTGATATCACAAACCATAGCTAATTCGCAGCCTCCTCCAAGTGCATATCCGTTAATCGCTCCTATTACTGGCTTTTCTATACGCTCAATCTTATTCAAGACAGACTGTGCTGAAGAAGCATATTTTTCCGCAGTAATTGGATCTATGTCAACCATGTATGAAATATCTGCACCGGCGCAAAATGCCTTTTCACCAGTTCCTGTTATTATTATGACCTTGATACTTTCGTCCGCACCTATTTTGTCCACTGTTTGAGAAAGCTCTGATACGACATCAATATTCATCGCGTTTAAAGCTTCAGGTCTGTTGATTCGAAGTATAGCAACTTCTCCTTGAGATTCGAGTTGAATATATTTCATATTAGACATTGAGAAATGTGGAAACAGCGTTCAATTAAATCTTATTCTAGAGTTCAAAATCAAAGATTACAATATATAGAATTACAATGAGACTAAAAACAAAAATAAATGAATTGAAAGAAGGAGTTAGGCGCCAGCCATTCCGTTTCTTAATTCAACGGCCTTGTGATCATCATTGGCCATTGATTCGGCAGCTGCCTTGTGCATTTCAGACATTGCGCATCCCATTTGTGCCTCAGGTTTGCCTCTTCTCATGATACCACGATACAAACCAGCTTCAAGGGTCTGTCCATGAGCTTTTTCCCATTCTTCAACTGGAATGCTGTATTTCTTTTGGATTCTGTCTCTATACCATTCTGGAATTACATTAAACGCACAGAATGGAACAATCCTCAAGTCAGGAGTCAAATAGTGGATGTCACATCTCTGAAGTCTCTCTAAATCTTCGTTATATTTGTCTTGGAAGTGCATCATTCCCAAGAATAAGGAACGAACATGCCATGAACCTACTGAGTCAAAGTTACGTTTCAACAAGATGCTGGAAAACATCTTTGCAAGGTTCAATCCATGGGGCTGCTTTTCTCTATCAACGAATTGATTTAGTTTTCTAATTACCTGCAACATCGCAAAATACCTGTTTGCACCGGATCTTATTTCTTCAGCTTTTTCTTCGAAATATTCCAAAACACCTTTAAGGTCAACGAATGATGTTAATGGAATTAGTTTCTTGGTTTGAGTATCTTCAAATACATAAGTTCCAGCACCACAAGCAAAGTGAATTGATAGCTCATACTTTGGTTTTTTGCTAAATGCTTCGATTACATTTGTTAGTGGCATGCATGACGGAACTGGGAACCAATCATCCATTGAGATTTCTCCATTAGTTTGCTCTTCTATTCTTTCTATACAGTCTGGAATGGTAATTCTATATTTTTCTCGCTCCTTTTTGCCCATTCTACCAGTCAAGGAAACCGGCTGGAAATTGACCGCGTGAACAACATCAAGATGTTTTTGAGCATATCTGATAATAGGACCTAACTCATGATCATTGATTGATTTTATTACGGTAGGAACGAAAACTACAGTTGTTCCACATTTTCTAGCAGATTCTAGAGCATATGGGACTTCCCAATGATTCTTTGGATTAGTTCTGGGAGTAACACCATCAAATGACAAGTACAAATTACTTACACCAGCGTTTCTAACCTGACGCATTGTCTCTGGAGACAGTGCCAGTTTAATACCATTGGTATTCATTTGCACATGATCAACTCCCTCTTCTTTCATTATTCTAATGATGTCTGAAATATCATCTCTCAACATAGGTTCACCACCTGTAATTTGGATTGAATTTCCAGCAATTGGTTTTTCTGCCTTTAGAGTTTTCATCATTGCTCTGACTTGTTCATGAGTTGGCTCGTATAGATAAGCGCCTTCTAATCCCTTTTTAACATAAAAGAAACAGTACCAGCAGGTCAAATCACATCTGTTGGTGACTATCATATTAGCTAGTCCAGAGTGTGAAAGATGATTGGTACATAAACCACAATTAGTCGGGCATGCACACTTGTCTACCATGACGTTTGGCGCATGAGCACCCTTACCATCCATCCAATATGTGCTGAACTTATTGTACATTTTGTACGAACCAAAGTACAATTCTTCACATTCACCATGTGTAGGACAGGTTTTGGTCATGAAGACTTTACCTTCCCTTTCAAAAACTTCAGCGTCAAGAATCATGTTGCAATCTGGACAGATACTCTGAGTAAATCGTATAGTCCTCTTCTCTGTGTTGACTTTATTTACGGTACGGTTAGATATTTGTATTAATTCCACTTAATCTCACCTAAGTAATCATGTCGACTTTGTCGATTTCCTATATAAATATAATGTAACTAATAATATGGTGATTAGTTTGGTTCTACTGCGAGATTAGGCAGTACATCTAGAATATATACTATGTTTCTCTTATCCTGACTTACCTTTATTATGAGTTTATCCGATAAGACTAAAAAAGCAATGGAAGAGATAGGTTTAGGAAGTTATGAAATAAAAGTTTACATTTCACTGCTTGAAAACGGAGCGATGGCAGCTTCTGAGATTAGCAAGAAATCGAGCGTGCCATATTCCAAGATATATGAAGTTTTAAACTCTCTGGAAGAAAGAGGCTGGATAGAATCTAATAGTTCCAGACCACAGAAATTTTTTCCAAATTCACCTCTAACTGCAACAGAAACAACCAGGACTTTGATTGAAAAAAAGATGGATTCAAACAATGAATCGATAATACGAGAATTAATGCCCATTTACGAAAAAACAGGAATTAAAGAAAGACCAGAGATATGGGTGGTGATGGGCTTGTATAATATCGCTAGTAAGGTTCAAGAAATTATTCAGAACTGCAAGAAGGAATTACTTGTTGCTCTTCCCCAGGGTGCGGAAAACATCGTAGGAATAATCCAAGCGACTTTGAGAACATTGTCGGAGAAAGGTGTAAAAATTGCAGTCCTAGTTTCGGACAATACAAGTAAGGAAACAATTCTAACAATTTCAAGGGTCGCTGAGGTTAGGGTTAAAAACAATATGTTTGGAGGCGGAGTCATAGGTGATATCGACCAGGTAATGATATTGCTTGGAAGTGAAAGAAATGAAAAAGGAACTGTAGAACCAATCGCAATCTGGGCCAACCATATAGGCTTGGCAGGATTTGCAAAAGAATATTTCAGATACTTATGGTCTGATGCAAGTTCAAAATAACATACTACAATCTGATAAAATTCTCCACTTGCACAATCAATTTTTAAGTCTCTACGAGGCTAGTAAAAAAGGACAAACAATGACGGAATAGCCCTACTGAAGACAATATGAAGTAGATCTTGAGTTAGGAGTTTGTCCTCCGTAAATTATTAGCATACAACCCAATGAGCCACATTTCTGAGATGGAGGAAAGTGTTTAGTCCTTGTCAGAAACTTGATAAATAACAACGAATCCTATGAAAACATTGGTCCTAATAGAAGCTGCTTGCTCGCTGGAAAGTTTCAGGAGATTCATAATCATCAGTACATGTAGATCGTTTATAACCGAAAGTTACATGCACGACTTTGAAATATTTCCTGAACGCGAAGAAGGTCCGGGCGCAATTTACATAGAGGCAGCTGATAAGGTAACTCTTAAGAAAATCCGCGAAATGACTTTTGTAAATGCCAAAGAAGTTCTTGGAATTATCTATTCTTCAAAAACTGGAAATACCCAACTAAAATGGAGACAAACTAGAAGAAAAAATGGAAAAGTGACTGGGGAGGCCTCACCAAATGCACTAGTGAACCTAGTTGAATCAGGAGTAATAACTCAAGAATGGGTCAATAGTTATCTTGAGTCCTCAAAGCGTAGTAACGAAATCAATACTGACTCGAACTTGAATTCAGGGTCGACATGACAGTTGGGATAATTGAAAATAATGTGTGAATAATAGTTCAGATGATTGTACGGGATTCAAAGCATTCTGAAAAATCAAAGGCAATAATTGCAGAAGATCTGGATGATCTATTTACACTTAGAAGAATTATTGAAATAAACGATACCATTATAACGGATACGACAAGATCCATTAAACAAAAATCAGAATTTTCTAGACCCGATAAAGGTGAACGAGTAAAAATAAGAATATTACTAAGAATAGAGACCATTAAATTTGATGGTACAGTTGATAGAATAAGGATTGGGGGAACTATTTTAAATAGTGATAACCAATTAGTTCCAAAGGGCGTTCATCATTCCATATCTATTAAAGTAGACGATATGATAATTCTGGAAAAAAAACAATGGAAGAAAATTCAAGCAGATATTCTAAAGAGTTCCGGCAATGATACAATTTATTTGCTAGTTTCAATTGATATTCAGGAAGCCGCAATAGCATTGGTGACTGGTACTCACGTGAAAATTATTCCAAATATCTACTCAGGTCAGAGTGGAAAAAGGTTTCAAGGTTCCAAAATGATAAATGCAAATATAGACAACTTCTTTGAGGAAATACTCAGAGGAATCAGAAGTGTTACTAATCTACATTCTCAAAAACAAATGTTAATCCTATTTGGTCCCGGAGAAACTAAACGAAGATTTTTCAACTTCCTCACCAAGGATTTTAATGAAAATATTACGGTCTTGGAAGGCATTGACGTGGCCGGGGAGGATGGCATTTTTGTATCTTTACGTTCTACATCCCTAAAAGAACTGCTAAAAGCAAGCAAGATTGGGATTGTCTCATCTTTACTCGACAAATTAATCTATCTCATTCATAAAGGCGATCCTAAGTTCGCTATTGGAGTTAATGAAGTAAGAAACGCGGTTGGCAATAAATCGATAGAAAGCTTGATTTACTCTAATTCTATTTTAGAGAAATTAGATGAAGTTGAATTCATCGACTTGTTGAATTCTACGGAGGCAGTTGGAGCAAAAATATATGGAGTAGATGCATCTACTGACATAGGACTCAGAGTTTCTTCCTTGGGAGGAATAGTAGGACTTCTCAGATTTGCAATTAGGTAAGATCTTGATATGATTTAATAGAACAACTATACCTAACCGATTAACCATTTAAGGTAATTTTTGTCGACACTATCCATTTTGATTTCAACAATTTCAGGAAGTTCATATGGATGAATTTTCTTTAATTCATTCTTTAATTTTGTAGATGACACGGTCTTGAAAAGACAAAGGTACTCATTATCCTGTTGTAACTTGTTCTTCCAGTAATACAATGAATTTATTTTGATAATGTTTACACATGCACATAATTTTTTAGAAATCATTTTTTTCGCAATGATGTTTGCAGATTTTCTAGATTGAAATGTAGAAATTATTAAGGATCCTCTGTTAGGAGATCTCCCTAATTTCGTTTGTATTCTTCGTTGAATTTTTATCAACTACAAATTAAAAAGTTAAATTTTCTACTCCGTATTTTCACCAATTGAAGATCTAGCATTCCTGTTAAAACTTCCCATAGGAACTTCTGGAAAGTTGTCCGTGACCCTTTGTTCAGCCACTATGCTTGCTTCTGCAAGAATATTATTCATTTCACCGCCAGAAGGATTTAGAGCAAAGCCAATATCAGAAGTACTGTTGGCATTCAGCATGATATCGCTAAATACATCATTAATTTCCCCCAATTCCGAGTCAACATTTGGCATTAGTCCATTGAGTCCTGTTTTTACTTTGGATAGAGTACCAACTGCTGGTTTTAGTGCGGTGAGTGCATCTCCTATATCAATAGTAGATTCCAGTCTCATGTGAACTTGTTCTAAGGACATTTTCAATTGGGAGATAGTCTTTATTGTTTTCCTGACCTGTGAAAGCTCATTAGATAGCATCTTACTCTGCTGGCTATCATGATTTTGTAAGTGAGTAACAATTTGATTAAAAAGAGATCTATCTTTTGATTTTAATTTCTCCAATAGCGAGTCTAATTTTTGTGTTTGAATTCCTAGTCTGTTCCGGGCTGTTTGCATAGTCGGTTTTAGAGGCTTCTGAGATCTCAAAGACTCCCTAATCCTTTCTGAGGTGTCTTTTTTGGCCTCCTTTTCCCACTGGTTTGAAAAGCTAGTCATAACATCTAAACTACCCAGTAGACGTTAAATCAAAGTGTCATATTTCAATAACCTGCTTGTAATATTTTCTAAACATGTTGACACATACTTCTAGTATTTTTTTCTATTATATCTCAACTTTGCTGAAACGAGTATTCTTGCACGACTCATTAACCAACTTAAATATCTTTTAGCATAGAATTATCTCAGTTGAATCTAAAGGAATGGTGTAAAATAGATGAGGCATTGTATACCGCCGAAACTAATGAACAATACTTACAGTTTGCAGGCCGTAATTATGATAAAAAGAACATCGAAAATTTATCCAAAATGAAATATTTAGTGTCCGAGATGTTTGTGAGATCGTTTTCTGAACCAAGGATACTGATGCTTTCTTCAATCGAAAACATTTCTGATGCCATGACAAAACCTCTAGAATTGAAATTACATGAATTAAGAAGTAGCAAAATTAAAAGTAGGGATTTCAAATACGGTGGAAAGCAAGTCAGCTGGAATACGTGGAGGCAATTTAATAGCGCCGAGTCTGATCACAAGAAAAGGAGATTAGTCTTTGATGATTTTGTAAAAAAGACAAAGTATATTGCCCCTGTTATTAATTTACGATTCAAAAAAATAAGAAAAATTTATTCTGACTTTTCCGAGAAAGTGGATGATTATCAAAAAGGATCGCTTAACCCATTAGATGGGTATCTACTTAGTGAAAAAATTTCTCTAAATAAGATCAAGAAGTTGGTTTCAGACATGGGAGCTCGTGCCAGAACTTCATTTAGCAGTGAATTAAATTCTGGTACTGAGCTCATTGGTAAAGAGCCAGAATATTATGATGATTTCTATTTTTTTCGCAACAGAATTTTTCAGAATATGGAAAAGCATTTCACAAAAATTAATCCTGTAGTTACTGTTAAGAGGACTTTAGAATCTATAGGATTTGATTTTTCAAAAATACACTTTGACACAGATGACAGACCAAACAAATATCCATCACCGATATGCTTTTTTGTAAAAATCCCTGATGATATAAGGGTGCTTTACAAAAGCGAAAGTCCTTATTTTAATTTGTCAAGCTGTTATCATGAAACTGGACATGCAGTACATGCCACTTCAATAGAATCAGACTTGAATTATTGGGACAAGTACAAATTTTCAATGGGAATAGCCGAAATATTTTCAATACTAATCGAGAGTCTAACTAGAAATCCATTATATTTGAGAGATATTGGAATCACAAACGAGAAAGTACTCTCCGAGCTTGTCTGGAGGAATAAATTCATGGAACTTTTTTTTGTTGTTTTTTATGCAGCAAATTCATTAATGAAAATGGAATATTGGAACAGAAATCTTTCAATTTATGAGACTAGTAGAGTATACGAGAAGCTAATCAAAAAGTATATGGGTCTTGATGTGCCAGGAGAATATTGGATGTTGCATCATATCCTTCCCGAAGCAATAATGTATGTGCCAAGTTACATGATAGCAGCAATTCGAGCTGCAGAATTAGAAAGATACTTGTCCGATAGATTCAGTGATAAGTGGTGGAATGAACCATCTGCCGGAAAGAAGATTAGAGAAATAATGGCAAAAGGAGAGAGAATAAATCTACAGGAATTTTCCAAGCTTGATCAGAACATTTTCATGAAGGAGATATGTTCTAGATAATATCCAAATAGATAAGATAAGGAGAACAGGAGAATAATTATTGGTCGGAACTTCCAAGAAGGCCGTTTATGCTGCGCTATTTGGTAACTTAGGAATATCAATTGCAAAACTAATTGCAGCATTACTAACAAATAGTAGCGCAATGTGGTCAGAAACATATCACTCATTTTCTGACACTTTTAACCAGCTATTACTGTTAATTGGAATCAAGACAAGTTCCAGAGTACCTACAGAGAGACATCCATTTGGATATGGTAAGGAACAATTTTTCTGGTCATTTGTTGTTGCGACATTACTATTTGGAATTTCCGGTATCCTATCTTTTGAGAAAGGATTTACTTCATTCTATGATCCTGTGCACCAGATTGTAAATACCAATGTTAGTTATGTAATACTCTTGATATCTGCGATTTTTGAGGGAAATGCACTCCGTATTGCTTTTAATTTGTTTAAGGACGCAATAGAAGCGAGAGGAGAAAAGGTAAATCTACACAAGCTATTTAAGGAATTTCAAGAAAGTAAAGATCCTACCATTCTTACTGTCATGGTTGAAGATTCAGCAGCATTGCTTGGAATTGCAATAGCGGCAATAGGAATCTATCTGTCAGATGTTACCAACAATATGATTTATGATGCACTAGCTTCCATATCCATAGGCGGTGTTCTGATGCTTTTCGCATTCTTTTTAGCAAAAGAAAACAGAGCTCTTCTCATCGGAGAGGCAATGTCAAAAAAAGATCATTCAAAGATAATAGAATCGGTAGTAAAGATTCCAGAAGTAAATAGAGTAATTACATTGCGAACCATGCATTTTGGCCCAAATGATGTTCTTGTTGCAATGGAAGTAAGTCTGGTAGATAACATTACCACGGATCAGATAGAACAGGTAATTGATACAATAGAAGATAGAATCAAATCAGTAATCGATGTAAAGACTTCATCCAAGATTTATGTGGAAGTGGAAAGGGATAGCTGTCCTGTAGATTCTAAAAAAATGCATGACCACAAGAAGCATGAGGGAAGTTCATAATTTATCAAAAGTGCTTGAGCTAATGTTTGATCTTGATTGAATTATTTTCCATTCCTTATTAGGTGCATTATCCCTTTTTCAATTGGCTTTTTCGAATTCGGATATGTATTTTTTGAATCCTGCACACTATCATGCTTATGTGATACGTCCTCTACCCGCTGACACATATTGCAAATCCATGAAACATGTTCTTTGCAATCGTTGCATCTTAAGATTGGTACCAAAATCTTTCCGCACGACCTACATGATTCCTTATTAAACACGGTTTCTACGCCTCTTTGTAATTATTATATTATATTTGGATGTAGCATATAAATTCTACACTTTGTAGGTCGTATTTTTTACAATAGAGCCTTGATTATTGAAATTATCACATCCAAAAAATGAGATTTTTGCCTCTCGTCTAGGCTATTCCTTGTCTACGAATTCATCGGATGTTGGAGGCTCAGGATTCAATCCTTTTCTCTTCCTTGTATCATTTACAAGAGTTTTAAATATGGACTGGGGTACAACTTGCCAAGTTTTAAAATACGTGTTCCATAAGGCTTTTCCAGCAGTGCCACCTCGCATAACTTCAGACAAGTCAAAAGTTTCTGATGCAGGTACTTCTCCCTGAATAATGGTAATGACGCCCTTTTGCTCAACGTTTAGTAGTTTACCTCGTTTCCCCGATAGAATCCCAGCAACTGTACCTATTTGTTCTTGAGGACATTTTATTTCCATACCAAGAATAGGTTCCAATAATGCAGGATCGGCCAAAAGCATAGATCCCAACATGGCTCGTCTAGTAGCTGGCATTAATTGCGCAAGACCACGGTGGGCAGGATCTTCATGGGGTACGAAATGATGCAACACAAATTTCACTCCGCGAAGAGTCTCATGAGCTAGAGGACCTGAGTGTATCACATCATCAAAACCAGATCTTATAGAATCCATTGACTCTTGAATAAATTGTACACCCTTTGTTTGATCAAGGAGAATGTTACCACTAACATCAACGGCAGCTACGCTCTTTGCTTCGTCTGCACTCCAACCCTTTTCACGCAATAGTTTAGACATTTGTTTTTTATCTAGATCTTCATGAATTTGACCATTCTTGATTAAATCAATAATTTCTTCTGAAAGTGGTTCGATTCTCATGAAAATCTTGTTGTGCTTATTTGGCGATTTACTCATGATTGGCCCAGCACTGTTGCGAATAGTCTCACGATAATTGATAAGAGGTTGCGTTGTAGTAATTTCTAGACCTGTTTCCAGAATGAGAGAGGTAGCAATCTCAAGATGCAATACCCCCATGCCGGAAAGTAATGTTTCTCCGGATTCTTCATTAATTTTTACTATAAGGTTTGGATCCTCGACAGTGATTCTTCTTAGTGCTTCAACTAATTTAGGGAGATCTTTCGGATGTTTTGGTTCTATTGCAATAGTAACGACGGGTTCAGAGACATACTTAATTGATTCAAATGCAGGCACATTCTTAACAGATGAAAATGTTTCTCCCGCAATTGCATGATCGATCCCTAACAATGCTGGAATATTTCCTGCTGGAAGCATATTTACTACTTCACGAGTGTTACCCATGTAGATATTTACCGACTGAACTTTACCCATCCTTTTTCCGTCAATTAGATAAACTTCATCTCCATCCTTTATCGTTCCTGAAAATAGTCTACCAGTTGCTATTCTACCAGCCTGTGGATCAACATTAATCGTCGTAACCATCATCAGAATTGGTCCTTTGTCATCACATGACACAAGGGACTTTCCAATGTCAGAATCAAGATCACCTGGCCAAATCTTTGGTATTCTATATCGCTGTGCGACATGTGGAGGTGGATGATGTTGTACCACCATTCCAAGCACTGCTTCATGTAATGGCGCTTTTTCCGAAAGTGCCTTTATAAGGGCCTGATCGTCTGAGGCGTATGCATCATAAACGTCTTTAAAGCCTACACCATTCCTTTGGGCAATATTGTAATTAAATCCCCATCTGTCCTTTGCAGACCCAAATGCTACACTGTTTCCCTGAATACTTACTTTCCATTTCTCTTTTAGCTCCGGTTCAGCATAGATATCGACCAACTTGTTAAATTCTGCGATAATATTTGAAAGCCATTTTTGCATCGCAGGGGCATCTAATCTTAATTCTTTGACTAGTCTATCTATCTTGTTTATATACAGAACTGGTCGCACTCGCTCTTCGAGCGCCTGTCTTGTAACAGTTTCTGTTTGAGTCATAATTCCTTCCACAGAGTCTGAGACTACAACTACTCCGTCAATTGCCCTCAGAGCCCTGGTAACTCTTCCTGTAAAATCGATGTGGCCAGGAGTATCGATCATGTTAATGACATATTCCTTACCCCCGATTTCATAATACAAAGTAACGTTAGCCCCTCTAATGGTCATCTGTCTGTTTTGTTCTAGCTTCATAGAATCAAGTGCAAGGGCCTGACCTGCAACTGAAGGAGAAATAATTCCTGATGCAGCCAGTAAACTGTCACTCATCGTAGTTTTTCCATGGTCTACGTGAGCAATTACACCGAAATTACGAATTTGATCCTTATTTCCTATAATTCTCAAGATATCCTGTGTAGACTTGAATTTTGGCATCTTACAAACGACAAAAAATCTATCCAGGATTATTAAATCTTCCTTATCTTACGAATGAACCATATCAAATTCAAGTTCAAAGGTAGGCACGCTTATGGCCATATGAAGATGCTTGCTACCAGATCGCAATATTCATCGCAATATTCACCTTTTTTCCTAATTTTTCAATTTCCCTGGCTCTAATACTGTAAAATAAAAATATCGTCAGCATATTCACTTTTTTATGAAACGAGTAACATTAGGGCACACCCCTGACGCAGATGATGCTTTTATGTTTTATGGGATTGCTTCGGGTAAAATTAGTTCACCTTACTTTGAAATAAAACATGTAATAGAAGACATTGAGAAATTGAACAAAATGGCGATTGACCATGATTTAGACATAACGGCAATCTCGGCCCACGCTTATGCTTTCGTCAAGGATTACGTCATTTTGAATAGTGGTGGAAGTTTTGGAATTAATTATGGTCCTATTGTCATTTCCAAAAAAAACATAGAGATTAAAGATTTGAACAAATACAAGATAGGAATTCCGGGCAAAATGACATCAGCAAACCTTTTGCTAAATCTGGCCATAGGAAAATTTTCGGGAGTTGAATTTATTTTTAGTGAAGTGCCAAAACATGTATCATCTGGCTTGGTAGATGCAGGTCTAGTTATTCATGAGGCGCAAATTACATTTGGGAACGAATTCCGAAAAGTTTTGGATCTTGGGAAATGGTGGCATGACACTACTAATGGAATGCCAGTTCCTCTTGGAATTAATGTCATAAGTAATCGGTCCTTAACAGTTGAAGAAATTATTGAATTTGACGACCTTTTCAGGAGCTCTATAAAGTTTGGACTGGAACATTTGGAAGATGCCATAGAATATTCAATGCAATTTGGTAGGGGTAATCCCAGGTCGCTGATTGAAAAATTTGTCAAAATGTATGTAAATGACCTTACTATCGATATGGGAGAAGAAGGAAAGAATTCTATTATAACTCTACTTCAAAATGCCAGGCGCAACAATATTCTTTCATATGATGAATTACTATTCATAGATAGTAACGATAAAAAAATCCAAAGTTATAGATAATCAATAATAATTAGGTTACAGGCTTTAAGATGTTGAAAAATGTATCTCTTTGTAGGGGATTATATTTTGCATCTTTAATCAATGATACTAATTCCTGTATCGAAGTTCCTGTAGTCTTACCTGCCGCTTTGAAAATTTCTTCAGAGAATGCAGTACCAACAAGATCGCTTCCTCCATATGACAACGCAACTTGGGCCAATTTCTTCCCCAATGCAACCCAATAAACAGAAATATTTTTCAATGTGTTTGCAAGCATGAGCCGCGAAAGAGCAATTACTTTTAGATCATATATAGAAGAACTTTCTTTTTCAATTAGTCCCTTTTGTTCAAGTTCGGTATTGTCGAGGCTAAATTTCAGAGGAATAAAAGTAATAAAACCACCCGTCTTCTTCTGTAATTCTCGAACTTTAATCAAATGATCTATAATATGCTGGGGCTCTTCAATATGACCAAAGAGCATTGTACAATTTGTTCGTATTCCCATATCATGTGCGATGCCAGCTGTTTCGAGCCACTCATCTCCTGAACATTTACCTCTCACAATGATATCCCGGATATCTTTGCTAAATATCTCTGCTCCTCCCCCCGGTAGGGCGTCAAGGCCTGCGTCTTTTAGCCTGGAAAGTACTTCTCTAACTGAATTCTTTGTAATACGAGAAATAAAATGAATTTCTGCGGGTGTGAGGGCTTTTACCGTCACCGATGGAAATTCCTTTTTAATTTCACTTATCATTTTTTCGTAATAGTCAAGTCCCAGTTTGGGATGAAATCCACCAACTATATGAAGCTCTGTTGCTTTCATCTGCTCTATTGCAATTTTTGCCCTTGCCAAAATTTGTTCAATTGTCAGGGTATATGAATCAGGCTCAGTTCCCTTTCTATAAAACGCACAAAGAGGACAGCTAGCAGCGCAAACATTAGTATAGTTCAGGTAGTATGAAGCTACAAAAGTTATGGTATTGCCAGTTAGGTTTTTCTTAATCGAATTAGCGGCAGCACCCAAGTTGAAGACATTTTCGTTTTTCATCAATTCCATACCATCATTGAAGGATAATTCTTCTCCATGGACTACTTTTTCCAATGCATTAGTACTGCCTGCAATACTTAGCAATTTATTTAGATGATGTTGCAATCGGCTATAAAATCTTCACCTTTTTGCATGTTTTGTAAAGAATAAATATCGTTGACAAACGTCATGAATCTTATAGCTCATGAATTTCTTTGCACAGGAATTGATCCAGAAATCTGATGTCAGTGATATTCTAGATCAGGTATTGCAAGGAAAAAGAGTGGGCCTAAATGACTGCGTACGTTTATTGAAATCTGAAAATACCTATGCATTGGGCATGATTGGTAATATCTTGAGAGAAAAATTATTTGGTAAAATTGCTACATATGTTAACAATATCATCCTAAATTACACTAATGTATGCATAACTTATTGCAAATTTTGTGCTTTTTACAGAGCACCCGGTGATTCCGAGGGATATACGTTGTCTGTAGACGATGTTGTTAAGAGAGTAATAACTGCAAGGGACCAATTTGGTATCAGTCAAGTTTTGATGCAAGGGGGTCATAATCCAGAACTAAAGTTAGAATATTATGAACAAGCATTCAGGACAATTAAGGAGAAATGTCCAGACGTTGCAATTCATGGACTTTCTGCTTCCGAGATTGATACGATATCCAAGGTTGAAAGAAGCACGACCAGAGAAGTACTTTCAAGATTGAAGGAATCTGGATTGGACTCGTTACCAGGTGCGGGAGCTGAAATTCTTGACGATGATGTAAAGTCCAGAATCAGTCCACTGAAAATAAAAAGTGAAGAGTGGCTAAATATCATGAGACAAGCTCATGAACTTGGAATAAAATCTTCGGCCACTATGATGTATGGGACTGGAGAAGATTATGAACAACGAGCAAGACATTTGATAAAAATTGCAGAATTGCAGGAACAGACACACGGCTTCATGGCGTTCATTCCGTGGAGCTTTGAACCAAACAATACCAAGATGCAGGAAGATGGAGTGATAAAATATCCTTCTGGTGGTTTGGAGTTACTAAAAATGATTGCAATCTCCAGAATTGTTTTTTCCGGTCTTATTGATCATCTTCAATCCTCTTGGCTTACGAACGGCATTGGAATGGCACAACTTGCTTTAACTTACGGTGCTGATGATTTTGGTGGCACACTAATTGGCGAGGAAGTCGTAAGTGCTACAGGAGCAAGGTCTACAGAACTAACAGCGGATAAAATCGTTTCAGCGATAAAACAAATTGGCTTTGATGCCCATGAACGTAATAACTTTTACGAAACTATTCGTATTCATTAGTCAATCCCAAAGCGTTGAAGTTAAATCTGCAGCCGATACTACTTGTAAATTTCATTATCGCCGAGAAAAAAAATCTCGTGATTACTTGTTAATCATTTTGATTATGCCAAATAAATAATACAATTTTCTAAAAAATACGGCAATTTATTGTCGAATTTCTTTTATTTGGAGTCGAATAGCAACAAGTACCTTTAAATGTCTATTGTGAGAAAAATTGTTAACATGCCAGCTGGCATTGACGACCTTGCTATATACGTTCCAAAACTGTACATTGATTATAAGGACTTTGCTCAAGCAAGAGGTATCGATCCCCAAAAGCTAGAACATGGTATTGGGATTAAAAAAATGGCTCTAGTCGATACAAATCAGGATTCAGCTTGTATGGCATCAAATGCATGTTTAGAGCTAATGAAGAAAAACGATTTGCACCCAGATGATATCGGCAGATTGTATGTAGCAACTGAATCAAGTATTGATGAATCAAAAGCATTGAACTCTTTTGTTGTGGGTATGCTTGAACAAGTGTATGGCGATGGTAGTTTTGAACATGCAGGTGGAATTGAATGTAAATTTGCCTGTGTTAGCGGATCTTATGCAATTTACGATAATACGAATTGGATTAGGGCTGAAGAGCATAATGAAAAAGCGGCAATTGTTGTGGTAAGTGATATAGCAAAATACGATGTCGGATCGGCAGGAGAATACACTCAAGGTGCTGGTGCTGTTGCGCTTTTGATAAAAGAAAACCCAAGACTGCTAGCGTTAGATCCTAAAGTAACGTCAACAACCATCAAGAATGAATATGATTTTTACAGGCCGTTTGGAAAGGAAACTCCGCTTGTGAATGGATTGTACTCTAATTTATTATATTTAATCCAAGTAAGGAAGGCTTTTGACAGTTACAAGGAAAAAGCCGTGAGAACAGGATTGATTCAACTTAAAGATGGGGAATCTATAACAGATTACATTGATCTTTTTACGGTGCATTTACCATATAGAAGAATGGGTGAAAAGGCGCTCGCTTATTTGCTAAGACACGAATGGAGAACTCTTCCTCGATGGCAACATGTCATCAAGGAGATGGGTTTTGAGGAACCCGTGCCTAATGACAGTAGAGGTACAATAGAATCAATTCTTGCGGATAAGGAATTCATGAGGGCAGATGAACAATTCAGAAAATCATTCATGCAAACCTCATTCTACAACGAAGTCTATGAGAAAAAAATGGCAAGTTCTCTTGAGGCCTCTAACATGATAGGAAACTTGTACACTGCCTCAATGTATATGGGACTGAGAAGTTTGCTTGAGTACGAATTTAAGAAAAATAATGATATTGAAGGCTTCAGGGTAGGCTTTGGATCTTATGGAAGTGGTAGCAGTGCGATGGTATTCAGTGGAGTTATTCAACCAGGTTACAAAGAGATAGTAAAAACTATGAATCTTGAAGCGGAGATTGGAACACGTAAGAAATTATCTATGGAAGAGTATCAAATTCTACGTGAAAATCAACGTAACCTGAATGATTCTTACGCAAGAGCCAAAAATGAGTTTGTCTTGGTAAAAATTGGTGGCTCTACGGCAGATAAAGCTGGATTTAGAGAATATTGCTACTGCAGTTAAGGCACAACTTTAAACACCATTTTTTCCTTTTTCAGAAATTCCAATAGTCTCCTTGAATGTTTTTCATCTTCAAGTTCCAAGCTTAGATATACACCAGCTGATCCTGCAGCTACGTTTGAGCTTAGGCGATCATGCTCAACTTGCACTATATTGACACTTAGCTCTGCTATCTTATCTACAACACCCTTTAATGCTCCGGGCTTGTCTGGCAACTGGATAAATATCTTGACTAATCTTCCCATTTGCATTAATCCTTTTGACACGATTTGACCTAATAGATACATGTCGATATTACCACCAGATAATACTGAAATAATATTTTGATTGCTTTTTACTTTACCATTGGAAAGAACATATGCAAGACTTGCTGCTCCAGCAGGTTCAACTACAACTTTTTCTCTTTCCATAAGAGTAAACATGGTCTCTACTATAGCAACATCATCTACAGTAACCACATCATCCAGGTATTTTGAGCATATTTCATATGTTAATTCTCCTGGAGACTTGACTGAAATACCATCAGCAATAGTAAATCCTCCAGTAATATGACAAAGTCTGCCACTATCAAATGATTTTTTCATGGCTGGAAATTGGTTGGATTCGACCCCGATAATCTTGACATTAGGCCTCTTGGTCTTAATTGCTATAGATACTCCTGAAGCAAGACCACCACCCCCTAGTGGCAAATAAACAGTATCAATATCCTTCAAATCTTCCATTAATTCCAAACCTATAGTACCCTGACCTGCAATGACTATGGGGTCATCAAAAGCGTGTATTATAGAATATCCATTCTCCCGCGCCAACAAATCAGCTGTTTTCCATGATTCATCGTAAGTGTCACCGGAGAGAATCACATTTGCCCCATAGGAACGTGTGGCAGCCACCTTCGCAGGAGATGCATTTTTTGGCATGACAATATTGCATTTTATGTTTCTCTTTAAAGCGGCATAGGCGACACCTTGTGCATGATTCCCTGCGGAAGCTGCGATTACACCTGCTTTGCACTGCTCATCAGTAAGTGAGTTGATTTTTGAATATGCTCCTCTTACTTTGAAAGATCCGGTTTTCTGAAATGATTCATATTTCAAAAAGATATTTGTTTGCGCAGATTTTGAAAAAGTGTTTGACTTTAATAATGGTGTCCTTTTAACGCGTGTTTTGTCCATTAGTTTCTGGGCCCTGACTATATCGTCAACCGAAGGAATTTTTCCCTTCAAATACATCTTGCTAGGATTGTTCAATCAAATACCCTTATTCAACCAACATTATGAATTTTGTTTTATTTTTCCACAAATTCAGTAAACTATTTCTCATTCTTCAATGCTGGGCCTATTTCATTAAAAAGTTCAACAATTCTATTCTGCATTGGAGGCTTAATGCGGGAGAAATCTACAGTTTTACTCGAACTTTTTTTTGCTTTTGGATCAACTCCAGGTTCAATATCAAAATAGACAATAATACCTTCTTCGCCCTGCATAAGTTTGTTATAATCTATCAAAATTGGAGAAACCTGATAAACCTTCATTACCAAATTTTCGAGTTCGTATATCAAAGATTTCATCTTTTTTTCTGCCCCTTCCAATTCTGGATATATTTTCTCGACGTTTCTTATTTTGTGTTCTAACTTGCCGATTAAATCTTGATTATCAAGTAACGTTTCAAACAAGTCTTCAAACGCTAAATCATCTAGCGACATATTTTTTAGTTCCTGTTTTATTGCATTGTTACCAATATTTGCAACTGATTCTAATTGTGAAGAGTTATTAGTGGAAAGATCAATCAATTCCTTTTGTATCTGTATGACTTTTTTATCTGGTTTATAGTACGGTAAAATATGGTATTGTATTCCAAAAAATCCTTTGACAACATAGCTATCAAGATTAACAGAAATCTGACAATAGATTCTATTTAGTTCCCCTGTTGTTTCCTGAATATCTCCTACTTCCCAGTTTTGCAGATCTTTTAGAAAGGAACGATAATACCCAACAACTAATTGCGGATCAAAAGTGATGGATTTTGTAACAGAGCCATCTTGGAGCATGACATTTACTTCCGTAGTAGTTAGTGCCTGTTTCATGCTTTGTAAGTAAACGTCTTCAATTTTAGCAAAGTATTGATTTAATTTCTTGGCAAAATCATTATCAATATTATTTGGAATTCTCATGAAAAATAGATGTCCTTAATCAAGATAAACTTTAGTCCTAATTAGTCTTTGCTCACACATACCATTTATTGCTAGGCCTAAATTCTTTGGTTTTATCTACGTATCAATAGTAGTTTCACACTTGCTAGCCAGCTTTTTCTTGACTGACTATGCTTCAATATCTTATTATTAGTTGAGAACTATCAAAAAGATCGGTTAGCCTATACATATGACTAGAAATAATAAGGAAGTTGATGAAGTTAAGACTCAAAATGTAACCAAGAGATCCCCTTTTATTTCTATGATTGCAGATGAGAAGAATGGTAAGATGGAATCTGAGGTTATTTATGACACAGACACCCAAATTAAACAGACGCAAGACAGAATATGGAAGGCACTTAAAAGAAGATACCAATACGACTCGAATATAGAACCTGGACAGAATTTCTTGAAAAATCATGTAAATTCCAAAATCCCGTTGGTCATTTTATACGTAGACTTGGTAGGATCTACAAATCTGTCAATGACGATTCCAGTAGACAAGTTGGTAACAATAATCCGTGCCTTTACCTATGAAATGTCATCCACAGTCTACAGATATGGAGGATTTGTTCTAAAATATGTAGGCGATGCAGTTATTGCATTCTTTCCTTCATTATCGAATAAATTTGTGGTATGTGATAGAGCTGTCAGATGTGGAATATCTATGCTTGCAATAATAAAGAATGGATTAAATCCAATTCTAAATCAATATGATTATCCTGACTTAAGCGCAAAGATAGGAATTGATGAAGGAGAAAACATTATTGTACAGTACGGACATGATCAAAATTCACCACTGGATATCTTGAGTTATTGCATGAGTGTTTCAGCAAAAATGACATCGCTAACCAAATCAAACAACATAACGATAGGAGATGATGTGTATGTTAGGTTGCACCCAGAATTGCGACAAAAATTTGTTAGGGTAAATTATAGCGCAAGAGAATGGAATTACGTCAGTAAACGTACCGGAGAGCTTTACAAACTCTATACTTTAAAACAATAGTAAATGAAATTGTCAAAAAAACTCCAACTTATAGAAAAGACTAAAATACACTAAATTTCTAGAATCATTATTGTCTACTGCATATATACTCGTAAATTGTACATTGGGCTCTGAAGAGAGAATTATAGACGAAATTTCAAAGCTCTCTGATGTAAAAGAAGTACGCGGAACCTATGGAGTACATGATGTATTCGTCAAGGTAAAATCAGACAATACTGAAACAATGAATCATACAATTACTAGCAGAATAAGAAAGATACCCGGTATAACATCAACTGTTACTCTTGTAGTAATAGAAGAACAAGGCGGAAAGGAAATTAGATAAGATTCGACGAAGTATTTCTCTGACCTCCTTCATTATTTCTTTTTATTGCGTATATTATTAGGCCAGAGGCTATTACAACGGTTATCCATCCGATAGCACCCGCTATCACATAGTATGTGTATTGTGGTATTAAGAGCGACAAACCAGCTACAATGGCTCCGATCCACCACAGAATAATTAGGAATGGAAGATTGATACTAAAAACTATCACCCTCTAATGCTTTCGTCAAAACCTCGTATATATCTCAAAATTTTTTCACAGTTTACACATTTATCATACTCATAAAAATCAAAGTCGTTATATCTCCTGAATGAAAAAGTATTATCATGATTACAGAAAATTCGCTTAAATGCTATTACTAGTGGATTAGTCATCCTCATGGTTCTTGAACATGCAGACATTATAACGATTTTGTTTCAATATCAATATTTGACAATTTCTTGGAAATGAATAATGAAAATGTAACCTAGTAATTACTAATTTCGCCCATCAAATTACAAGCTCGCCTCTGAGAAATAATATGGCTAGCGTGAAAATGATATAGCGATGACAATTTTTTGAATGAAGGCTTAATAATTGGTCATAAATCTATCCCCCATTGAACCACAACGATGATTCTGACGGAGAATTTTGTGCTTTGAAGGAATTTAGCGACAAAGAATTTGAACAAATAGGAAAGATAAAACACAGGTTATATGATGAAGAACAAGTTCAATTTATTGCCAGACAATCAAGGCACAGACCTGGTGGTTCACTCACAACTCCCGATACAATATTTGTTACCAATAAGAGAATTGTAATAAGAGATCCATCATTACTTGGTGTGAGGGAAAATATTGTATCTGTGTCCTATGACAAGATAACCTCAATAGAATTGGAAAGAGGAGTCTTTTCATCTAAGATCATAATAAGGGCCCCAGGATTCGCCGACGAAATGGAAGCCATATCTAAAAACATTGCAGAGCAAATTATTCACTATGTAAAGAATTCAATGGATAAAATAAAAATTGAATCACAAAAACAATCGCTTGAAGTCAAAGTATCTATTGTGGATGAATTAATGAAGTTGTCCAACCTTAAGGAAAAGGGAGTTGTGAGTGAAGAAGAATTTTTGAGAATGAAGCAAGTTTTGTTGGATAAGAGAAACGAGTAGTCTCAGATCAGATTTCATTGATATTGACCTCCTGTAATTTGTTTGGTTGTGACATTGAAAAAAGTATGCCGTCGGTGAGATTTGAGCTCACGACAGCTCGGTCTTCAGCTTCACCCCAATACTGGTCGAGTGCTCTCCCAGGCTGAGCTACGACGGCACAGCTAAACTTCTGTACGAATTATATATAATCTAATCTTGTCATCGAAATCAGCATTACATAAAAAGTATCTCGTGGAAGCATAATAGACGCAAAAACTAGAATATTAGAATTATTTATTTACCTAGTTTTGTCTATGGTACTATCTTCCTTAAAGTAAATAAACTATATTCAGTTTTAAAAATTAATTACGATGGATAATACAGATTTAAAGATGGTCGAGGAAACTCCCGAGGAAAGGAGAAAAAGATTCCTTATTGAATTCGAAAAACCCTTCAAATGTGAGAAGTGTAATGAGAGATTCAAGAAAAAGAAATATCTTAAAGAACACAAAATAGACGTTCATTCTTACTAATTTCTTATTAATCTACTCGCCTTATTTTCAAATCACATCAATTCGCCAGACAATCCACAGAGGGATTGTAATTGTACTTTTCCTGAGGTGAATCCATGTAAAATAATTTATTGAATCAGCTTATACTATCTATCGGACTTGAAAATTTACACTAAAACCGGCGATAAAGGCGACACTGGATTGATTGATGGTTCTAGAACATTGAAGTCTGATCTAAGAATAAAGGCATATGGAGAAGTTGACGAGGTAAATTCTCATATTGGATTCATAGTATCAAACATCAAAGGGAATTCAATTTTTGATGATCTTGAAAAAATACTTTTTGATATTCAACGTGACTTGTTTGTATTAGGAGCAGAGCTAGCTAATCCCAAAAATACGAAGGATGACAATATGCTAGTAAAAAAGGAAATGATAACTAATATAGAGAGATATATAGACGAACTTGAATCTGAACTTGCACCAATTTCATACTTCATCCTTCCCGGTGGTACGGTTGAATCCTCATTACTACATATTTGTAGAACCGTCGTAAGACGTGCCGAAAGAACTACGGTTGCACTATCTAGGGAACAAAAAATAAACCAGGATATTCTCATGTATCTAAACAGATTATCAGATTTACTGTTTGTTCTTGCAAGAGTGACCAATAATCGACAAAATTGTAATGACATTCCCTGGAAACTAAAATAACTTGATGTGCAACTCACCAAAATTGTAATTCCTGAAAAAGAGTTGCTTTAACGTAACTTCTTTGAGGCAAATACGTCATTCACCACAAAATTACTTGTAGTGAATAAACTAAGGTAAGCCAGGTTATTATAAGTAGATGCAGAAATACAAGTACTGTTTTAACACCACAATTTGGTGCCATCATACAAAACCGGCGGGACTCTACACATAGAATTCTTCCCGCCGGTCAATCGAACGGTCATATTTTGATTAATATATCGTGATAATTCCGTTCGCATGTTTTAAATATGCTCTATTAACTTTCATTGGTTTTGTAATGACTCTAGAAGACAAAGACATTATTCAAGTTGATGCGACCGTAATTATTGGTGTCATGATTCTTCTTACACTTTCGATAGGATTTGATTCATCCATTAATACTCAAAAAGAGGAAAATATTACTAGATTGATGATTACATTAGCAATAATAGCACCATTCACGGCATCGGCAGTGCTTGCCATATTGACAAATTTGTCAAGTAACTACACTGAACAACTCAAGAAAACATCGATAATAATAATGGCAATTGGATTTGGTTACCTGATATTTGTTATAGCTGCATTTATGGCATCTATTTACTATCTTATATGACTATTCGTATGCAAGTTAAGCTCTCTTAATAAAGTGAACATCTAATGCAATCAATCATTTCCATAATTTTGTTTACCAGTAATGGGAAACGCAATATATATTTTGGATTAGGTGGAATGAGATTTTTTGATTTTGCTAGGCTTGACCTAATTGGAGCAAAGAGTAAATGCAGGTCAACCATAAAATGAAAAATACTTTTCTTATTGACAGAATAACTATGACTATTACCATGGCCCAATTAGATTTAAATACAAAACAAAATACCAAACTTATTACTGTTTAGAATTGCAACAGACGAGAAATGTTTTACTTTTGATATTCATTACAATAATGTTGGCTATAGTAAGTAGTGTTATATTGTATGTTCTGGATCATTTTCTCACTATTTTTTTGATAATCTTTGAATTTACTTCAAGGTTTCCAGATATATTAAATCCATCTTTCTAATGATACAGAGAATTACATTATGTTAATATGAATCATGATTCACTACAGATTATGAACCTCGAAGATAGACAAAAATCTGATCTTGTGAGTTTTTTTCATGTTGTTTGTAATCTTAAAAAGGTGAGGCGATCGGGTTGGATACATAAAGCTAACATTTCATCACCCGAATCTGTGGCCGATCATTCCTATTCAATGTGTATGATGTGTATGGTCCTTTCCGAGATATTGAATCTTGATACAGAACATGTAATGAAGATGGCCAATTTACATGACCTGGCTGAATCAATGGTCGGCGATAACACACCCGATATGATCTCACATGATGAAAAAATAAATCAAGAAGACAAGGCCATGCGAGAAATTTTTTTCAAACTCCCAGACAATCTTCATAAAAAGTATCTTGCTATTTGGAATGAATATATTGAAAATAAAACAGTTAGTTCCAAATTTGTGCACAATATAGATAAGTTGGAAATGGCCGTGCAGGCAAAATCTTATGAACTAGATGGATATTCGAAACAATCTTTGCAAGTATTCTTAAGTTCCGCCCTGGATTATATTTCACAAGATAAAATAGAACTTGTGTCTGAAATTTTGAAGACTTTGAAAGATGATTCAAAGAATGTATGAGCATTTCAGTATTGGATTAAGAGATGATTTACAAAACAAAAGAATCAAGTAGCATGTACAGTAATTAGTCTATAGTCCTTTTTAGGTCGCATCACTTGGCTGTGTATTAACCGGAGGTCCCCTTACATCAAAAAGTCCCATCCAACCCAAATCCGTAAAAAGGGTCTGATGTGCATGGAACATGTAGGTTCCAGGATAATCATAGGTAAATTCCAATATTCCCCTATCTCCATTTGCTAACGTTACTATATCTGTTAAAAAGTCAGCTGTTTTATTCGTACCAGCCGAATAATAATTAAACATGGCACCATGAACATGAATTGAATTCACGGAGTCAAATTCAAGCATATTTACAATATAAACACGATATGGTTCCCCTGTGTGCAAAACAATAGGATTCATCATGTAATCAAATGCTTTTCCATTTACGGTATAGATTTCGTTGACTCTCGGTTCCCGGGAAGCGCTTTTGCCGTTACCATTTTCTGGAATTGAAGGCACAGAAATATGATTCAAGTTACTCATGTTAGTTTCTGCACCAGTATTGTTGTTACTACTAGAATTAAACGGCATGTTGCTTTCTACTCCCTCAATGGAATCAACTGGCGGCAATGTTATCGGCCCTTCTTGATCTAAATCTAGATCATAACCATTGAGAAGCATAGCCATTTCTGTCATTTTAGGTCGGGGCTCTTTTGGATCTATGATCATCATTCCATATAATCCGCGGTTGATATGATCTGCCATTGGCTCCACATGACAGTAATATGGATACACCCCATATGGTGATGCAACAAACTCGTATGTGAAACTCCTACCAGGTGAAATTGTTCCTCCAGGCTGACCTGTCATTGTAAATGCATTATTCTTAACATAATGGGTTGGCTGTGAATATAGTGAATGGGCATGTGTGTTCTCGTTACTATTGATAACTCTAATTCGAACCAAATCCCCTTCCGTGACTCTTATTGTAGGTCCTGGTATAGTACCGTTAAATGTCCAACCATCAAAAATATGACCCTCATAAGTAATAGGTATCTTTTGGTTTTCCTCAATAATTAATGTAAATTGTCTGACGGTCTTTCCGCTTTCATCTTTTGATACATGACCACAATTGAAATGAGTCAGATATTCCACTGGCGTGGGTTTTTTGCTTAGATTTGTTGTGCAATTTTTTAACTTATCGTATTCTTCTTGAGATATCTGAGGTACTGCAGACTGGCCATGTGCGCGAATATTCAAGAAAGGAAAATTTACAGATGGCAAGACCAAAACAATTGACAAGGCTAATGCAATGAAACATGCATTTTGCCGTAACATATTTTATCAAGAATACTTTTCTTATAAAAATGTTAATCATATCCTTTGAACTGTGAAGCAAGAACTTCATTATCATATGCTTTCTCCAACATCAATGCTCTCGCAATTGTTGAGCGAATAGATTGCAATGTTTCCATTTATCTCTCATCTCTAGCTAGCTTGAGGTTTATCTTTTAATTCTGGTCGGATATAATGTTCCTTTAGTAGCTTTGACGGCAATTAATTTGCCTCAACTCTCGCGCTAAACGCAAATATAAAAGAGTGGTATATATCCAATAAATGCAGTATTTCACGGCTTTAAAGATTGGCGAAAAACGAGTTAGAGCAGCTCAAGAGATCTTGAACAAATATACAGGAAACATTGCTATGCCTGCTTTAGCATTAAAGGACAATAACAACAACAATTGGGAACCTGTTGGGGAAGAAAATTATTTCACCGCAGTAAAGGATCAGAATGGTTACTTGATTGCAATATGTGATAAAAATGGAATAGCAAAAACGGTTGCACAATGGTTCATTGAAGTCAAAAAGGATGAAATTGTCAGCAACATAATTCAAAATGAAAACCTTCCCGAATATAACGGTAAAGTGATACTGCCAATTTAACACTTAAGTACATTTATTATTCAGTGATCACATTTGAAAAGAAAATACGAACAAACCATAGAGATCAAAGGTCATTTAATTGACTCCATGATCCTGACAAGAATATTTGATAAGGTTATGGATCTAAAAGGAGATTTTAATGTTCTTGAATTTCATGTTGGAAAAAAGAAGGACGAATTAAGTTATGCAAGGTTATTGATTTCAGGAAGAAATAAGAAACATCTTGACCAATTGTTAGCATCAGTCTTTATTGAAGGTGCACAACCTACAAAAATCGATGGAGTAATGCTAAAACCCGCTCCAAGCGAAATGGTTATGCCAAGAGATTTTTACAGCACCACTAACAACACCACACAAATTTTCTTCAATAATGAATGGATTGATGTAGAAAATATGATGATGGACAAGTGTATTGTCGTAGATGTAAGTAGCAAAACTGCAGAATGTCGAAAAATTAGAGATGTTCAAAAAGGCGATATGATAGTAACGGGTGAAAAAGGGGTCAGGATATTACCTGAAGAACGTCCAAGAGAAGGAGTGGATATTTTTCAATTCATGAGTAGTACTAGTTCAAGCGAAAGACCTACTCAGCAAATTGCAAGAAAAATAGCAATGGATATTTACAATACAAAAAATAGCGGTGGAAAAATAATTGTCACAGCAGGACCAGTTGTCGTCCATTCGGGCGCTGCAGATTCGTTAGCAAAGATGATTAGACTGGGTTACATAAATGGACTACTTACGGGTAATGCCTTAGCGGTTCATGATATAGAGAATTCATTATTTGGTACTTCTCTAGGTATGAATGTAAAAAACGGAACATTGGCAATTCGTGGACATAGAAACCACATGCAGGCTATAAATGAAGTTTTTAGAGCGGGGTCTATAGAAGAAATGGTGAAAAAGAATATTCTAAAATCTGGAATAATGTATGAATGCATAAAGAACAACGTAGAGTATGCTCTTTGTGGATCTATAAGAGACGATGGACCAATTCCAGGCGTGATTACCGATATCATACAAGCCCAAAACAAATACAGATCAATACTGAGAAATACAAAAATGGTTCTTATGCTTTCTACCATGTTGCATTCAATTGCAGTAGGAAATATGATTCCTGCAAGAGTAAAGGTAGTTGCTGTAGATATCAGTCAAGCCGTTGTAACAAAACTTCTCGATAGAGGAACAACACAGGCCATAGGAATTGTTAGCGACATTGGTGCATTTCTCCCAATGGTATTGTATCATTTAGAGCAAATTTCCAAAAAATAGATCCATTATTTGGAAGAATCTAGAAAGGACTACTGGTTCATCGCAATTGTAATGAAAATCACTACTTTTAATGTTCGGCTAATTTGCTATTAATTAGGCGCATAGCGATTTTTGCATCTGCTCGTCCGTTTGTAAATTTCATAACTTTACCTAATAAGAAATTAATTGCTTCACGATTATTTTTTGCATCTTCGACTGCAGACTTTTCGCTGTCAAAAACTGATTGAACAGCGTCCATTAATGTTTTTTCATCAGCTATTTTGTACGAATTACTACTGTTGACAACCTCAGTGGGTAACTTTCCACTTTCAAATATCTTGACCAGAATATCCTTTGCGGTGGTTCTACTAATCTTATTTCCTTCAATCAATTTCACCAATTCTGCTATGTGTTCTGGTTTCACTTTCAAGTTTTTCAAGTAGTCCCTACTTTCAGCATCATCGTCAATTAAGCTCTTAAACTCAGTAACTAAAATGTTAGCTATTTCAACTGGCGAAAAGTGTAACTTCAAAGTGGACTCAAAGAAATCTGCTAATTTCTTATCATTTATGAGAATGTTGGACGTGTGATCTGAGAGTTCATATTTTGATTTGAAACGTTCAAATCTTTCATTTGGAAGTTCTGGCATTCGTTGCTTTAGATTAGCAACAAAATCATTACCTAAGACAATTACTGGAATATCGGGTTCTGGAAAGTAACGATAATCATGTTCCTCTTCTTTGCTGCGGGCCTTAAATGTGATTTTTTTCTTGTCATCCCAGTGTCGTGTTTCATGTTCTATCTTAAGATTGCGGCCATATACACTGGACTGCCTAGTAATTTCATAGTTGATGGCTTTTTCAACTTCCTTGAAGGAATTGATATTTTTGATTTCCACCTTGTTACCACCATTCATAGACACGTTTACATCACACCTGACCGAACCTTCAAGTAGAGTATCACATACTCCAAGATGTTCGAGTGTCAGGGATAGTTTATTTAGAAATTGTCTCACTTCCTTTGGACCTGTGAAATCAGGTTCTGTAACTATTTCAATCAAGGCAACTCCTGCCCTGTTATAATCTATCAGTGCAGTATTTCTGACATTCATTCCATCTTCAGAATATGCGATCCTGCCGGGGTCTTCTTCCAATTGAATTCTACTGATTTTAATTTGCTTTATTCCGTCCAGTTCATATTTGCCATCTATCCCCATACTCGAAATTCCATAAACATTGTACTGTGTAATCTGAAAATTTTTTGGCAAATCTGGATAAAAATAATTCTTACGGTAAAACATTATCTTGTCTGGTACTTTACACCCTAAGGCTAATGATGTCATCGTCGAATATTCAATTGCCTTTTGGTTGATAATTGGAAGGGAGCCGGGAAGCCCACAACATATTTCACATATGTTACTATTGGGTCTAAGATCACGATAGTTTCCACGACATGAGCAAAACAACTTGCTATTAAGCGCAGTTATTTGAGCATGAATTTCTAATCCAATCATTACTTGGCTCATATGGAATTTGGCCTCCTTGGAATATTGATGACTTTTTCAAGTTCATAGGATGCATCTATTAGTTTTTGTTCTTCAAATGGAGCTGCCATTATTTGCATCCCAACAGGAAGACCGTTACTAAATCCAACAGGCAATGATATTGCAGGAATGCCTGCTAGATTCGCAATGACTGTGTTTATGTCAACCAAGTACATTTTAATTGGATCGTCTATCTTTTCACCGAACTTGAATGGAAGTATCGGCATCGTTGGTCCTATCAAAAGATCATATTTTTTGAATAATTCAAGCAATTCCAACTTTAATAATGACCTAAGTCTCCTTGCCTTGAGATAGTATTTACCATAATACCCTGAAGAAAGAACATATGATCCAATCAATATTCTCCTTTTAACTTCTTCTCCAAAGTTTTCCCTAACATTACTAAAATAGGTATCCCATTTATATTCCCCTATCGGATAGTCAAACCCATATCGGATATTATCATATCTTGCAAGATTACTACTTGCCTCGGCACTGGCGAGAGTATAATAAGAAGGTAATGCATAATGTAAATTTTTAATTGAAACTTCTTCACATGAACATCCGATCTCCTTAACTTTTTCTGATGCAGAATAAATTAATTTTGCAACCTCTTGGTCGCAGTCGGTAATTAGCTCTCTTATTATTCCTACGTTTAGTTTGTTTATTCTACTAGGAATGGAAATTGGAGTGGACGACATACTTGTGTTATCCAAAGCGTCCTTTCCGGATATGATGTTTAGCATCATTACCAAATCCCTAACAGATCTGCATATAGGACCGATTTGCTCAAGACTGTTCGCGTATGAAATTAGTCCGTATCTGCTTACCCTCCCGTAGGTTGGCTTGAGTCCAATTACAGAACAGAAGCTAGAAGGACATCTTATTGAACCTCCGGTGTCTGATCCAAGAGCAATAGTACATTCTCCAGCAGCAACAGCTGCTCCACTTCCACCTGATGAGCCTCCAGGAACACAATCCAAATTCCAGGGATTACGAGTTGGTTGATATCTGCTATACTCAGTCGTTGAACCCATTCCAAACTCATCCAAATTCAATTTTCCCAGTAGGATGGCGCCATTTACCTTCAGACTTCTTATTACAGTGGCATCAAATGTAGGAACATAATTTTCGAGAATTTTTGAAGCGCATGTAGTTCTGATACCCTGTGTAGAAATGTTATCTTTAATTCCTATTGTTACTCCGGCCAGTTGACCTACGTCCTCTCTTTCTTTTATTTTCTTGTCAATAATCCTAGCAGAAGATAAAGCTCCGTCAGTATCTAACGTGATAAATGAATGTACCTTTGGTTCCACTCTTTCTATTCTCTTTATTATAGTGGTAACATAGTCCTCAGCTGTAAACTGACCTTCAGTTAAACCCTCAACTACTTCATATGCAAGCAGGTCATCTAGTTTTGTCATCCTATTTCATCTTAGGACCTCTTAAGAAGCCATCTTCTGTAATGTTTTTGCCAAGTTGCTTTTCATCAGAAATTCTTATCTCATCCTTCCTTAGCTCTTCAAATTCCAATTCGTGCAGGTCTAAAGTAACTGAATCATCAGAAGCAATTTGTTCAAGTATATCAATGTATTCTATAGTCTTTTCCAGCTGTGTTGGAAATTTTTCAAGTTCGTTTTCAGTTAGATTAATTCGCGATATTTGAGCGAGATGTTCTAAATCTTCTTTTGATATCATGCTATTGTCATCTTTTCATAGATTTATTATTTGTTAAGGTGACAACCTATCAATGTCTCTAGGAAATAAGACGACATCCCTAATATTATCAACACCACACATGCTCATCAGCAATCGTTCTAAACCCATGCCGAACCCAGCGTGAGGGGGCATACCATAATCAAAAACTTTCAAATGGAAATCAAATGCGCCGGTGTTTAACCCTTGTTTTTTCATTCTTTCAGTTAACTCGCTTTTATCGTGTATTCTTGTACTCCCTGAAGATAATTCTAGATTTCCATACATCAAATCAAAAGATTCACACTCTGTACCCATTGATTTTGGCTTAACGTAGAAGGGTTTTATTGAAGTAGGCCAGTCAATGATAAAATAGAAATGCTTCATGTCATCATCATTGAGGTTTCGTAATTTTTGCTGTGACATGTCATCTCCCCATTCAATAGATTCGCCTGATTCTTGCAACTTTTCTATGAGGTCTGAATATCTGAGTCTTTTAAATGGAAGTGATAATTCAGGCAATTCTATTTTCAAATACTCAAGATTGGACTTGTTTTTGTTTCTTACTTCCGTCCAAACAAAATGAATCATCTTTTCTAGAATTTCCATAATATCGGTATAGTCAGCATACGCTTTTTCGATATCAACTGAAGTAGCTTCTGACAAATGTCTGTTTGTTCTAGAAGGTTCAGCTCTAAAGATTGGACCTATCTCAAATACGCTTTCAAATGCCATTGTGAGCTGTTCTTTATAAAGCTGAGGGCTTTGAGTTAGAAATGCTTCCCTGTCATAGTAAAATATAGGAAAAAGAGTAGCGCCTCCTTCAGTTGCAGTGGCAATTATTTTAGGGGTATTAACTTCGATGAAACCTTCATCTCCAAGAAATTTCCTGCACGAATTTAGCACAGTATATCTCAAACTAAAGATCGATTGAAGATAAGGTCTACGAAGATCGATTGCTCGAAGATCCAATCTTGTATCAATTCCAACACCTTTTCTACTCTGAATAACGATAGGAGAAATTTTATTTGCCAATGACAAGATCTTAAAATCAACTGGAATTATTTCAAATCCATTTGGAGCTTTCGATTCACTTCTAACTTTACCTTTCATAGCAATTGAAGTATGTTCTCTAATCTTTTGTACTTCTGATGAAAGTGAATCAGGATACTGGTTTTTCTTTAAGATAACCTGCATATTCCCAAATCTATCGTTAATCGTAAGAAACTTAATGTTACTATGTTCGCGTATCGAAGAAATCCACCCCACTATTATTACCTCCTTACCATCCATCGAATTATTGATATCTTTGGAATAGTGTGTCCTTTTCCAAGTTTGAAGGTCTGGGCTATTCAAATTGATGAACCTTGATAATTTGAGCTTTAATGAGCAGGTTAATTTAACTTTTTAAACAAATATTATAAAAGTGAAGCCAAACCTTACTCCGTGCAGAAAATCACTCGTCCTTACGGCAAAACCTTATGAAATTTTAGCTCAGAGCCATGCAAACGAACATTTGCAGTATTTGATAACGTGAAGTGAATCTTGAGAAATCAAATGAATTCCCGTTGTAAATCAGGAGATGACAATTCAATGGTAGAAAATACTAAAATTGAGTCTATAACTTCCTAATCTTGATGTTATTCAATACTTACAAAAGCATTAATAACATTGTCAAATAATTTGTGTGAAATGGAAAAACAGTCATTATTATCACTTTTTTCTTCTAATCCCGATAAATATTATAAAGTCTCCTTATTTGATGAAAAAGGATTCAAGAGGCAAAGTTGCAAGTTATGTGGAAAATTCTTTTGGGCCGTTAATGAGAAGCAATCGTGTCCTGAACATGATAACTATAGCTTTATAGGAGATCCTCCGACCTCAAAAAGATTAGATTTTGTAAATACATGGAAGGAACTGAGTAGTTTCTTTAGAAAAAATGATCATAAAATAATTCAAAGATATCCTGTTGTATGTCGTTGGAGGGAGGATTTGTACTATACTATTGCATCAATTGTAGACTTTCAGAGAGTAATGAATGGAAAGATCGTGTTTGAAATTCCCAAAAATCCTCTTGTGGTTCCCCAAATGTGTCTAAGATTTAATGATATTGAAAATGTTGGGCTCACTGGTAGACATTATACGAGTTTTTGCATGGTAGGGCAAACTTGTAACGCAGATGCACCCGGTGGCTATTGGAAAGATAGATGTATTGAGCTGGATCATTCTCTACTCACAGATGTTCTTGGCATAAGATCTGAAGAAATTACATATGTTGAGGATGTTTGGATGGGAGCCGGAGCTTTTGGTTATTCATTGGAATATTATGTCCGAGGACTGGAATTGGGAAATGCAGTATTTACTGAATTTGAGGGTGACGAAAATAACTATCGCACTCTTGATAACAAGATAATAGATATGGGTGCAGGACTTGAACGTCTGTCATGGATCACCTTAGGGAGTCCAACTAGTTACGATGCTACTTTCGGGCCCATATTCAAGAAATTAGTAGACATAATTGGTATCGATATTGATTCAGAAACAGAGTTTCTATCTCGATATTTTAAGAAACTTTCTGAAAAATACTCTAGTTATGGAAATGATCCAAGACTCCTAAAGACCAATATTGCTAATGAACTCGGCGTATCTTATGAAGATATGGAAAAAATCGTTCTGCCGTTTGAAACTCTATCAATTATCGCTGATCATACAAGGACATTGTTGTTTGCAATTTCTGATGGCTCGTTGCCATCAAATGTAGGAGGAGGATACAATCTTAGGATAATATTAAGAAGAACGCTTGCACTCCTAGCCCGTTTTGGTTGGAAACTCGACTTACAAGACGTAATGGACCTACATATTGAGCAGCTAAAGCCAATGTATCCAGAGCTCAGCGAACATAAGAATGATATCAAGACGATAATGCAGATTGAGTCTGACAGGTATTCATCATCAAAAGAAAGAATGTATTCTATCGCAAGTTCCATGGTAGCGTCCAAGAAAAAACCAAGTGTTGAAGACCTGATAAGGATGTACGAATCAGATGGCATTACACCTGATCTTTTACTTGAAACCGGAGTTATAGATAACATACCTGCTGCTTTTTATGTAAAGTTAGCAGAGCTTCATACCACACATGAATCAACCCATGTGCCAGTAATCGAAACTGGCAGTGACATCAAACCTACGAAGTTATTGTATTACGAGGATGAATCGATCAGAGAATTTGATGCAAGAATTCTCAAGATACTTCAAGGCAAGTACTTGATTCTGGATAAAACTGCATTTTACCCTAGAGGAGGTGGACAGGAGCCTGACTTGGGTACTATTGAGGGGATCAAAGTAACAGATGTCATAAAACAAAATGACCTAGTTCTACACAAGATCCAAACCCCATCTAAGGATCTCCAAGACAATAAAACTGTTCATGGAACTGTGGATAATGTAAGGAGACGATCAATAACCAAAAATCATAGTGCGACACACATATTGAATTCAGCTGCAAGGAACAATCTTGGATCATGGATATGGCAGAATTCTGCATTCAAGGACGAGAATTATGCAAGGTTGGATATTACTCATCATTCAGCTCTAACCAAACAAGAGATCAAGCAAATTGAAAAGACTGCAAATGAAGTTGTACAAAGAAATTTACCAATTAACATTAATGTATTTGAAAGGTCCAACGCTGAAGAGAAATATACATTCAGGATTTATCAAGGAGGAGCAGTCCCCTCAAATCATGTGAGGATAGTAAACATACAAGGATGGGATGTCGAAGCTTGTGGTGGGACTCATGTAAATAAGACAGGCGAAATTGGTCTTATAAAAATTCTAAAAACTGAGAGGATTCAAGACGGTGTAGTAAGACTTGAGTTTGTTTCTGGGAATAATGCTTTGCAATATGTGCAAGCCCAGGATTCTCAATTGCTACATATAGCCCAAACTCTGGGATCAAGCAGAGAGAAGTTAATTGAATCCTTCGACAAGGTAACAACAGAAAATGACCAGATGAAAAGAAAATTTAGAATCCTTATTAACAGATTTTCAGACAATATGGCCACAACCGTTACCCATCAAGCTACTAAATCCAAATCAGGTATAAAGATCTATGGCGCCTATGATGATGAAATGGGAGATGATTACTATATTGCATTGGGTGAAAGAAGTATCAATATCGATCCTTTCTTAGTATATGTTGCGCTTGTTCAGGATCAAGAACGCATAAAAGTCATAGTTTTCGTTGGAGAGGAATCAAGAAAAATCATAAGGGCATCTAGAATTGCGAAGGAAATTTCATTGAAACTTGGCGGTAGTGGAGGTGGAGGTACAGATAAATTTGCCCAAGGTGGAGGTAAGGACAAGAGTAAGATTGATGAATGCTTGAAGAATCTTGAGAATCTGATTATAAATATACACTCTAGTGAAAAAAATGGTTGATTCAGTTGAAAAAGCGCCCAAATCCGAACTTGATTGGGCTACAATAGAGGAAAAATGGAGAAAGAGATGGGCAGATGATAGAATTTTTGAAACCAATCCACAATCCGATAAGAAAAAGTATTTTCTTACTGTAGCATATCCTTACCCAAATTCTCCACAGCATGTAGGACATGGAAGAACATATACTCTCGCCGATGTTCATGCCAGGTATAAACGTATGAACAGTTATAATGTGTTGTTTCCAATGGGGTTCCATTATACTGGAACACCAATTGTGTCGATGTCACAGAGAATCAAGGCCAACGATAGAGAACTGATAGAAACATTCCAAAAAATATACAAGATCCCAGATGATGTCATTTCTAATTTCATAGAACCTAAAAAAATAGCCAGTTATTTTCATCAGGAAATCAAGCAAGGAATGAACGAAATGGGATATTCCATAGATTGGAGGAGAGAGTTTACGACTATAGATAAAGGCTATTCGAAATTCATTTCATGGCAATTCAGAAACCTCAAGAAGAAGGGCTTGATAGTACAAGGCTCTCATCCTGTAGGATGGTGCCCTCAGGATCAAAACCCGGTGAGTCAACATGATACTATTGGCGATATCGAACCCGAGCTTATCGAATATGTTCTTGTAAAATTTAAGTTTGAAGACCAGTACGTTGTTCCAACTGCAACATTAAGACCAGAAACTATTTTTGGTGTGACAAATTTATGGATAAATCCAGATATAAAATATGTAATTGCTCAGGTGAACAATGAGAAATGGATAATTACAAAAGAGGCTGCAAGAAAGTTGGAATTTCTAAATGCCGCTGTTAAGTTGATTTCAGAAATTAGTGGCTCTGATTTGATAGGCAAGTATGTCTTTGATGAAAAAAGAAAACAACAAGTGCCCATGTTCCCTGCGTCATTTGTTGATCCCGATAACGGAACTGGAATTGTCATGTCAGTTCCAGCGCATGCACCCTATGACTATCAGGCGCTGATTGATTTAAGGAAGGATTACAATACCTTAAGAAAATACAATATCACTGCAAATGTTGATCCTATTAAAATAATACAAACTGATACTTTTTCCTCAAATGGATCATCGGCTGCAGAGACTATTGTTACTAGTTATTTTATCAAAGATCAGAACGATCCTAAATTAGAGGACGCCACTAACAAGCTCTATTCGGAGGAGTTTCACAATGGCAAGCTCTTACCCAACATAGATGAAATAGGAAATTTGAGTGTAGTAGAGGCTCGAGAAATTATCAAAACGAAAATAATCAGTCAGGGAATTGGCACTACCATGTATGAACTTAAAAATTCAGTAAAATGTAGATGCGGTACTCCGTGTGTTGTCAAGCTACTAACAAATCAATGGTTCATCAACTATGGAGATGAAAATTGGAAAAAGATGTCATATGAACTAATTGATAACATGGAAATTCTACCAGAGGAAATAAGACAGGAATTCACTAATGTCATAGATTGGCTTAAGGAAAGAGCATGCGCAAGGAAAAGTGGGCTTGGAACAAAACTTCCATGGGATAATGAGTGGATAATAGAGAGTTTGGCAGATTCTGTTATCTATATGGCCTATTATCCATTATCAAGATACATTAGCAATAATCAGGACTTGCAAAAAGATGAAGATAAGATACTGGCAGATAATATGAATGACAATTTTTTTGATTATGTTCTCTTAGGAAAGAATGATCCAGATGTTGTAGCAACAGAATCAAAAATATCCATCCAATTACTTGAAAAAATCAAAAATGAATTTGATTATTTTTATCCAGTAGATTCCAGGCATTCTGGAAGAGATCTCGTCCCCAATCACCTTTCGTTCTTCATTTTCAATCACGTTGCAATATTTCCCAAGGAAAAGTGGCCTAAACAAATCGTTGTAAATGGTTCGGTACTAATGGAAGGTAAAAAGATGTCCAAATCGCTCGGGAATATTATACCATTGCGTCATGCGATAGAAGAATATGGTGCAGATTCAATCCGCCTCACTATGCTTGCCTCATCCGAGATATTACAGGATTCTGACTTTTCTTTTGATTTGGTGAAAGGAATTAGAGCCAAATTGTTTGATATCTATAGAAATATACTTTCACATTTGGATATTTTCAGGGTTCAGAGTAGTGTGGATGAGGATCTGGAAGATGTTTGGATGTCAAGCAGATTGCAAAATGTTATAATGGATACTACTTCTGCAATTGAAAAATTTAGAATCCGAGAGGCTTTGCATAATATTTTGTACCTGATGGACAATGATCTAGAATGGTATGAAAAAAGAAAGCTGGCAAAAAATAAATCAATATTTAATAATTATTTGAAAGAATTCTTTGAAACAAGGATAAAATTGTTAGCACCATTTGCTCCATATTTCTGTGAAGAAGTTTGGGAAATTATGGGTAATGCTTCGTATATCAGTTCAGCTCAATGGCCAGAGATTAATCAATCTAAGATTACATTGATATCAGAGGATAACGAAAGAATTATCCAAAGTATCATTTTTGATATACAGAAAATAACGAAGGTTACTAAAATCGTTCCGAAGAAGATCTCGATTTATACCGCTTCAAATATCAAATGTACGTTATATAGAAAAATATTAGATAGAATCCAAAGACAAACAACTTTCAATTTTGGACAAATCATGAAGGAATTTGTTAACGACGATCAGGTTAAGGATCTTGTTAAACGGAATCCTGATTTGGTAAAGAAAATTATAGATGATATATTATCTGAATCAGTGGAGGTTAGAGAAAGAAGAATGAAAATAGATTCGTTCGATGAGATAATACCATTAGATGATGGAAAATCATTATTAGTTAGCGAAGTAGGAAATAATAAACTTGAAGTAAACATTTACTCGGAGGATGACAACGACAAGTATGATCCAAAACAAAAGTCAAAATTCGCAAGACCTTACAAACCAGCCATATACATAGAATAAGAAACTCAAAGAAAATTAAATATGTCAAGTAATTATACCCTTGTATGTTCTAAGCAAGATCTCGCCAGTAATACCATATCAAACTGTTTGATTGAAAAGTATGGATTTTCCAAATTGCCAGAGACAAAGACTTCGTTATCCTCAACTTATTATCCTGGTATTGTCTTGCATATTTCCGAAGATAGCTTACTATATCTTGATAATCTTGACGAGAGATATCCCGATACATCATGTTATATTTTTCTATCTCAACATAGATCTCAAGCTAATATTCCTGCTCTGACTTGTCACTCGACGGGAAATTTTGGTAATAATTATTTCGGTGGGAAAGAAAAGGAACTAGGAATATGTTATCCTTGGATTCAGAAACAGTATCTTATTGAGTTGAATAGGAAAAAAGATACTGTATCCAAGTATGATATTATTATTGAATCCACACATCATGGTCCCACATCATTAAAAAAACCAATACTATTTGTTGAAATAGGATCAACAAGGGAACAATGGACAGACAACAATGCAGCCGACACAGTTTGCAGTTCGTTGCTCACAGTACTTGCAAGAAAGAGCGGATCATGTGAAAAAGTTGGAGTGGGATTAGGAGGGAATCATTATCCAACAAAATTCAACAACATATTATTGGAATCTGAATATGGTCTTGGTCCGATAGCTGCAAAACATGATTTACCACATTTGGATAACTCCATGATAGTTCAAATGATACAAAAGAATATTGAAAAAGTGACTTGTGTTATCATAGATACAAAGGGACTAGGAAAAGAGAAATCCAGAATATTAACCGCGTTAGACGAAGTGGGAATTGAGATAGTAAAAATCTAGATTTTATCAACATACAAACATACAATAGTTATTTAAGATTGTTAACCCTAATAGATATGGACTATGTCAGTTTATCGAAAAATTCCTAAAAAAACACGCACAAGTCATATCAACAGGCAAGCCGTCTATGATCTTGTTTCTGATATTCCTTCCGGCAAGGTGGTAACTTATGGCCAATTGGCAACACTGCTTGGTAATTCTCGTGCGGCTCGCGGAATAGGTAAAGTCCTAAATCAGAATCCAAGGCCAATCATAGTGCCTTGTCACAGAGTTGTCTGTTCAGACGGACATGTGGGAGGATATATGTATGGAAAGAACCGAAAAGTATCATTGTTACTAAAAGAAGGTATTCCTATCGACAACGACAAAATAAAAGATTTTGAAAAATACAGGATCTAGATACGATTTCTACTTGTGCGTTTTAGCTTGCTTAGCCAGGTCTCTCAAATGCGATAGAGATCTAACGTTACCACCCCTAATTTTCTTGTACAAGGCCCAGAAAGTTTCTCTGTTAATTTCATTTCTAGCTTTTAGTATTTTCAAATGGCGTCTCATGGCCTTGGTTCTTTTAACATAAACTTCCTTCTTCCCTGCTCTAGCAGTTTTTTTACCTTTCTTTGAACCAGCAGAAGTTCCGTGTTTCCTACGCGTTTTTAGTTTCTTTTCAGCTCTAGCTCTAGAAATTCCTCTTACTTTAACTGTCCAGATAGTACCGTTCTTGATTAAGGAACGCATATCCTCTCTTGTAATCGCATCAGCTATATCATCAAGTTTATCGGGTTCAAATCTCACCCTATTTGA